>ENA-UOOM01001305-UOOM01001305.1-fermentation-metagenome-genome-assembly--contig:-NODE-1305-length-24406-cov-3.945300_pt1 | contig 24406 bp, 25 predicted proteins | sample MGYA00245781_ERZ724031 | MGnify/ENA primary metagenome ERZ724031 (study PRJEB28704, sample SAMN03018317) | fermentation metagenome | biome: anthropogenic terrestrial biome; feature: soil; material... | reverse complement strand
CTTTTTTATGGCTTTTATTACGGAAACATAGGGTCTTCCGTAACGGTACAGCTTCTGTTCATTTCCGTCTGAAGGTTCGGGGATTCCGTCCTTATCGCTCTCGCATATAATAAGAGCTTCTTTTGCTAAAACATCGGAAGCATACAATCGTTTTAAAATCTCATCTATAAAGCCCTTTTTATACGGAGGGTCAAGAAACACAAGCCCGAACTCCTCTTTTCCCCTTGCTCCCTTTAAATATTCCTTCCAGTCTGCTGTAATGATACGGCACTTATCCATAAGCCTTGTTTTTACCGCATTCTGTTTTATGACCTCGGTTGCCGTGCGGGAGATATCCACAATCACCGCTTTTTCCGCGCCTCTTGAGAGCGCCTCAATAGAAAGCTGACCGCTACCCCCGAACAGATCGAGTATGCTTTTGTCATGCACATCGAACTGGATTGCAGAAAACATACCCTCCTTTACGCGGTCGGATGTCGGTCTTGTATCCTCACCTTCAAGTGCGGCAAGCTTCATTCCTTTGGCGAAACCTGTAATAACCCTCATGCTTTTTTTACCTATAATCCTTACTCTAATCGGATTTCTTTCTCAATTCTTTGTAAATCTCATTAGCAAGCCTTTCGTCGATGCCCTTAACTTCAGTCAGCTGCTCTACAGTTGCGTTTTTGAGCGCTTTATAGCTTCCGAAGTTTGAAAGCAGAGCGTTTGACTTTACCTCCCCGATTCCCTTTATGCTTGTCAGCGAGCTCGTCTTTACCGTTTTCCTGCGCTGATGATCCATTTTCAACAGAGAATATCTGTGTACTTCCTCCTGAATTTTATAGATGAATACATAAATATCCTGACGCTTATTCAGCGATAGCTCACCCTCACCGTTGGTTAAAGTCCTCGTTTTATGATGCTCATCCTTAACCATTCCATAAACCGAAATATCGAGCCCGTACCCGGAAAGTACCTCTTTCGCTGCCGAAACCTGAGCCACACCGCCATCCATTAAAATCAAATCGGGGTATTCCCAGTTCTCATCCTCGCCCGAATGAGAAAACCGGCGTGTAAGAGCCTCTCTCAGAGCACCGCAGTCATCCTGTCCCGATGTTGTTTTTATATTGAATGACCGATATTTTTTCTTGGCGAAGCGTCCTCTTTCCAAAACAATCATTCCGCATGTTGTGTGCATTTTGCCGTTGTTGGAAATGTCATATGCCTCTATCCTGTCGGGAAGTATACCAAGCTTAAGGAATTTGGCAAATGACGCTAAAAAGGTATTGTTCCTGTCCTCCTCAGCACGCTTTTGCATAAAAAGTTGTTTTGCGTTCTCACTTGCCCTGTCTGCAAGCGCTCTGCTCTCTCCCCGTTTTGGAGTTATGATGCTTATTTTTGAACCGTTTTTTTGGGTAAGCCACTCCGACAAAAGACTCCTGTCCTCGGAATGCAGACTGAAATCTACGACTATTCTCTTTGGTATATACTCCCTTAATTCATAAAATCGCTGCATAAAGGAACTTACCGAGCCGCTGTTTACAATCTCATCCGCACCAAAAAAAAGGCTCTCTCTGTCTATTATTGCACCGCCCCGGACAAAAAATACTACAAAAGCGCTGCCCAAATCATCGCTGTAAATCCCAAAAACATCAGCCTCTGTCTGCGGTGAGGCCACTATCTGCTGCTTGTCGCTGATTTTCTCAAGGGAACGGATTTTATCGCGGAGTTTCGCCGCTTTTTCAAAGAGCATCTGCTCGGACGCTTCCTCCATTTTTTCCTTAATGCTTTTTGTCAGAGAGCCGTATTCACCCCGAAGGTAATGCAACGCCTCATCAATAAGTTCGTTGTATTCCTTTTCGGTTACAGCTCCGCTTTTACAGGGCGCGACGCATTGGTTTATCTGATAATACAGGCAGGGACGACCTCTTCCCGTCTCTTTGGGAAACTCCCTTGAACAGGAAGGTATTTTAAATGTTTTCTGCACGGTTTCCACAATATCCTTTGCCACCCGGTAGGACGAAAAAGGACCGAAATATCTGTCTTTGTTGTTATCCCGTCTGTAACAGACATCTATTTTGGGAAATCTCTCAGATGTGACGGTAATATAAGGATATGAGTCGCTGTCCTTCTGCTTAATATTATAATGCGGCATATGCTGCTTTATGAACTGATTCTCAAGCAGCAGAGCCTCAAGCTCGGTTTTTGTATGATAAATCTCGAAATCATACACAGAATTGACCATTTTCAGAGTTTTCCCGAAATGATTCTGATAGGGGGCAAAATAGCTTGTAACCCGGTTTTTTAACGCCTTTGACTTGCCGACATAAATAATTCTGCCGGAACGGTTTTTCATTATATATACACCCGGTGTAGCCGGAAGTAATTTTGCTTTTTCAAAAAGTTCTTCTCTATTCATATAATTAAACCCGTGAATGACCGTTTCCGTTTACTGCTAAAAACAGCCCTGAACTCACTATAACAAAGATGAGCCCAAGGCTTAATTCCATTGATAACATAAGAACGCAAATCTCCCCTATAATGGAAGCTGCGGGAACCACTATTCGTTGAACCCTTTTAAAACCAAATCCACCAATCCGTCCACAGCCTCCTGTTCGTCGCTTCCGTCAGCAAGGATTGTAACAACGTCTCCTTTTGCGATGCCGAGGGAAAGCACGCCGAGCAAGCTCTTTGCGTTTGCACGTCTGTCGCTGTTCTCAATCCATATAGAGCTCTTATAACAATTTGCTTTTTGAATAAAATAAGTCGCTGGTCTTGCGTGCAGACCGACAGAGTTCTGTATTGTTATATTTTTAGTGATCATTAATCGTTTACCCCCAATGATATTATTTTAATTATATCAAAAACCATTACTTAAATCAATAGAACCAATATGGCTAAATAAACGAAAATATCATACTTATTTAACTTTTTTATGTTAATTTATACTAATTTACCGACAGGATTGTCATGTAAAATACAGCTGTCTTAGTATTTATTTGATATGATTTGCCGGGTACGATAAGGATATTTCCGTCTGTAAAAATACCCGTGTCGCTCTTAAATCCGTTTGCAACAGCATTTACAATTAAATCGTTGTATCCCGCCTTTTCGAGCGTCATAATACTTCCGTCCAAAGCGTACTCCGTAACATAGCTCTGCTTTGATTGCACCGATATGACCCTGCCCATTTCCTTTTTGCTCTCGCTCTCAAAGAAAATCACTCCCTGTGTCAGTCCGGAAATCATATCGCTGTCTGCCTGCTTTATCTCAAAGGTATATGAGATTTCTTCTGTTTTTTCGTTTTTCATAAAACCGTTAATGGAATCTCTGAAGATTGTTCCGGCTATCGCAGCAAGCAGCAGGATTACAATGATTACATCGATTATATTGAAGCGTACTTTTTTTCCTGTCACAGACATTTATGTTCCCTCCGTAATAACGGTAACGGCTACTATCTTAGCCGTACCGTAAAAATCGGTAAGTCTTACAGTGATGCTCTCTCCGACCCAAAGAGGCTGTCCGCCTATATAATAGGTTTCTCCGTCATATTCCGCGTTTGCCGCTATGGTCGCTCTGACTGTACTGTACTCGTTGGAATAATTAGTTATATATCCCCTGTCCGCCGAGGTGCGGTCAAGCGTATAATATGTCATCCGTTCGATTAAAGCGCTTTTGATTATGCCTGCGGATTCGCCATCCTCCAATAAAAACTCATCATTTGGAGTGACGTTCGTAGCTATATTTTTATCTACTGCTTCAAAAATCAGCTTGTACTCAACCTGAACCGTCGACGGTTTCTCAGGTTTCAAGAAGAAAAACAATCCTGTGCCTATCAATCCGAAAACAAACAGCGTCAGTATTATATCAAAAATAATATTCCGTCCTGTTTTAACATCCTTTGCCGTTTTCATTCGGTTTTCGTCGCCTCCTTCAGATAAACGTACCTGCCATAAACATTCCTGATTGCCGATATCATACCACATATAATCCAGAAGAGCATATAAACCCTGATATCTTTCCACAAATCGTAAAATAAGCTGCAGAACAGGAACATAACTACGGCGGCAGATAAAGCTGCGCTAACTACGTCCATCTTGAACTTACCGCATTTTAATATGCAGTAAAACGCTTTCTGCAGAATAAAGAACACCGGCAAGAGGAATGAAATCAGGAAAAACACTCCGCCCTCCGCCAAGAGCCGCTGGAAAAGGCTGATCGAGCCGATATAATTGCTTGCTCCCAAGCTGTTGAGAGCGAATTTCAGGTTTGCATCTCCCATTCCCGCACCGTTTAAAAAAGCGTTCTTTATAAGTATATTTACCTCACTTTTCAGAAGTGCGGAGCCCGAATGCGTGAATATCCCGCTTATAAAGGTTAAATGGGGAGCTGCAAAATATAAAATGAGTGTTAAAATAGAAAAGTTAAGCAGTGTTGTTATTATTTTTTTTGAGGACAGCAAAAAATACACAAAAACCACTGCATATGCAAAGTAGAGTATTCTGGCATCCGCCATTATAATAACACAAGCAAATATAAGCGATATAAGTACAAGCATCGAAGCTTTCTCGGTTCTTCCGTTGTTCACTCTGAACATAGCCATAACGACAGGCAGGATCAATATCAGAAAGTATCCGAAGCTCTCTCTGCTGACGAGAGATGAATCGAGTGCGGCATGAAAAACACTTACAGCGTTGTTGCCGGATAATCCGACGATATGCCTGAAAATGTATAGAATACAACCCGCCGCCGCGCCTGCGTATAAGCAGTACAGCGACTGTTTAATAAGCCTTCTTGACACGATAAGGTTTGAAATCATAAAATATGCTGATATAAAGCATACTAAATACATAGCCCGTATTTGAGTGGTGCTTGTCAAGCCGACTGAAATTACGAACAAGGTAAAAATCAATATAAAAATATCTGTTGCTCTGAATACCAGATTCCGCTTGCCTCTCATTACCTTCAATAAAAAGCTCACAGCGGTAACTATCAGAATAACCGAAAGGGCTCTTACCGAAATTAGCGGAAACAGTAATATTACCGACAGCAGCCCGAACTCCGGCATGTAAACGAGTAGGCAGCAACCGATAAAAATAAGCAGTGCATAAACGATTACATACGGACTTATGAAAATTGTAGAAAGACCCGATACCGTTCCGAGAATAAAAGCTCCCGTTCCGTAAGTAGAGGATTTCCCGCTGCTTTTTACGGTAATTTCGTTTACAGAAAGCAGCCCGATAAAAATACGGTTGAAAAAAGTGCTTGTCCTCAAAGCGTCGGCTACGCTTTTCCCCGAAAAAAGCATTGGAATTCCAGTAATAATTAAAAAAGCCGACAAGAAAAAATCACTTTCGTTCGGGGGTAAGGTAATATATGATAACAGCTTTGCGATATAAATCCCGCTGCCGTATACGCCTAAGGTGAGTATAAAAATACCCAGGGAGCGTATCGAAAGCGATAATGCGGATTCTATAAAACGCCGATAGATTGCAGTAACGCGGCTCTTTTCAATTTTGCTCGCAAAAAAGACCTTAAAAGGCCTGATAAATCGATCACCTATTCTCAGCTTTGACAGAAAACTACCTATTAATCCGTTTTTAATCAGCTTGTCCGTTTCATCGCTGCCTGTAAAAACAACATGGAGTATCCCGTCCGAAAAGAGCTTGTAAATACGGTCGGACAGCTTATTCAGGTAGGAAAGAATCAAGCTTTCCCTGATGATTCTCTTGAAAAAGCCGCCTCTATTCTTCTGTTTTACAGTCTTTACCGATTCTATCATCTTCACTCCAAAAACAACTTAATCAAGTAAGTCAGGTCTTTTTTTCCTTGTTCGTGCCTCCATTTCGGCACGCTTCCACTCCGCCTGCTTTGCATGATTACCGTTGATTAACACCTCGGGGACTTCCTTTCCCTCAAAAATGCGCGGTCTTGTGTATTGTCCATGCTCCAACAGATTGTTCTGTAAGCTCTCGTTCTCATAGCATTCGGGTGAGGGAAGGACGCCGTCTATCATTCTTGAAACTGCGTCAACAACAATTGCCGCGGGAATCTCACCACCGGTCAGAACGTAATCGCCCACTGAAAGCTCCTCATCAATCTCAAGCTCGATGATACGCTCGTCGATTCCCTCGTAATGACCGCACAGTAAAATCAGATTGTCATACTCCAAAAGCTCCCTCGCTTTTTGCTGGTTAAAAACCTTCCCTGAGGTGACATGTAAATTACCCGTGTTTTCCCAGGGGGGAGCTTTGCTCTTACAGCCCGAATACAATCCACAACGGGCTGACAAGCCATAATCATGCCGTACCCTCCACCATAAGGAGTATCGTCGACATGGCGATGCTTGTCCTTTGTATAATCCCTGATATTCGTGCAGTTTATTTCAAGAAAGCCGGCATCTGCAGCTCTTCCTAATATACTGCTTTTGAAAACAGCTTCGAGCATATCGGGGAAAAGCGTCAAAACCTCAAATCGCACTTGAAAAACCTCTTTTAAATAATAATTAAAAAACAGCGTTTAATTATTTGTTTCCAGTCCTTCGATAAGCTTTACCTTTATATCGGAATCAATATTTACTTCCTTTATAAACTCGTCATTATCGGGAATCAGATAGCTGTTTTTCTCACCTCTGACATAATAGTAGTTGCAGGCGACTCCCTCATCTATACGCTCAAGAAACCCAATCATCTCACCGGTTTCAACATTATATACCGGCAATGATATCAGGTCGTCGTTAAAACATTCGCCCTGTTGGAGCTGAACATCGTTACGGTCAAAATAGACCGTCCTTCCGGTTAGATAGCCGGCAAGCTCCCTGCTCTCATATCCCTCGAAAATGATAGACGGGATAGATGGACGATATTGACTTACGGTCAAAAAACGTGTGCCATCTTCATCTAAATATAGCTTTTTCACACCGAGAAGGAACTCGGGACATTCGCACCAGCAATCAAAGCGAACCTCGCCCTTAATTCCTCTCGGTGAATTCAGTCTGCCTGCTTCCAAAAAACGCTTTTTCATAGATAAATGTTATATAATATCAATTATTACGCGTTTATTCTCTTTTATTGCAGCTGCTTTCATAACGGTTCGTATGCTTTTTGCAATCTTGCCGCCTCTGCCGATAACCTTGCCCATATCATCCTTTGCTACTGAGAGCTCAAGGATGCTGGTATCCCCGCTGACCTTTTCAACAACGACTACTTCATCGGGATTATCAACAATCGATTTTGCGATATCGATAAGAATCTGTTTCATTTATGTCTCCTTTTTCGTTAAACATAAACAGGTGCAACTGTCAAATCAGATAACACCGTTCTTTTTAAGCAACGCTCTGACCGTATCGGTAGGCTGCGCGCCGTTTGCTATCCAGGTCTTTGCCTTATCCGCGTCTATTTTTATATCTGCCGGATTAGTCATCGGGTTGTAATATCCCAGCTCCTCGATAAATCTGCCGTCTCTCGGGAAACGTGAATCAGCGACGACAATTCTGTAAAACGGTGCTTTCTTTGCGCCCAACCTTCTGAGCCTGATTTTTACTGCCATTAGTTTGTCCTCCAAAAAATATATATATTTGTTTTATATCAAAGAGATTAAGCATTTCTCTTTTATATCATCGTTATCCAAACGCTTTTCGGATGCGTTTGTTAAAACGGAAGTCTGAACCTTCCCTTTTTCATGCTCTTCATTCCCCTGCCGCTTGTAAACTGCTTCATCATGAGTTTTGTCTGCTCATATTGCTTGAGCAGTCTGTTTATCTCCTCTACCGAAGTACCGCTGCCGGCAGCGATTCTTTTTTTGCGTGAGGAGTTGAGAATATCGGGGTGCGTACGCTCACGCGGAGTCATCGATAGTATTATCGCCTCTGTCCTTGACATGGCACGTTCGTCGATTTTTGCGTTCCCCAGCTGTCCCGGCTTTATACCCGGTAGCATTCCTATAAGGGATTCCATCGAACCCATGTTTTTTATCTGACCGAGCTGATCCAAAAAATCAACTAAGGTAAAGGACTGTTCACGGAACTTACGCTCCATTTCCGCAGCTTTCTTTTCATCAAATGTCTGCTCTGCTTTTTCAATCAGCGAGAGCACATCGCCCATGCCGAGTATTCGTGATGCCATCCTGTCGGGGTGAAAAGGCTCAATAGCATCCAGCTTCTCGCCCGTGCCGATAAACTTTATGGGTTTACCGGTAACATGCCTCACCGAAAGTGCGGCGCCGCCTCTTGCATCGCCGTCCATCTTTGTAAGAATAACGCCGGTAATGTCCAAAAGACCGTTGAATTTCTCAGCCACATTGACCGCGTCCTGACCTGTCATCGCATCGACTACCAAAAGTATCTCTGTCGGATTTACGGCTCTTTTTATTTCCTCAAGCTCCTGCATCAGTTCCTCATCAATATGGAGCCTTCCGGCGGTATCTATAAAAACCATATCATGCCCGTATTTTACCGCGTACTTTATTGCTTCCGTCGCAGTCTTGACCGGGTTTTCGGTTCCGCGCTCAAACACGGGAACGCCCACCTGTTCCGCAACCACCTGAAGCTGCTTGATCGCAGCGGGGCGGTAAATGTCGCAGGCGACGAGCAGCGGGCTTTTACCCTGCTTTTTATAGAGCTTTGCAAGCTTTGCGGTATGGGTGGTTTTACCAGAGCCCTGCAAACCGCACATAAGTACCACCGTCGGCGGTTTGGATGATATAGTCAGCTTGGAATTTGTTCCGCCCATAAGAGCGGTCAGCTCCTCGTTGACAATCTTTACGATTTGCTGGGCAGGCACAAGACTCTCCAGCACATCGCTGCCCACAGCTCTTTCGGAGACCTTATTTATAAAATCCTTGACAACCTTGAAGTTTACATCCGCTTCCAGCAAAGCGAGCTTTATCTCTCTCATACCCGCTTTTACATCGGATTCGCTCAGCTTTCCCTTGTTCTTAAACTTCTTGAACGCCTCGGACATTTTTTCTACTAAACTTTGAAACATAACGCTCTCCAAATTCTTGACGGAACTTACCTATTGATGCGGGGTGGCTAAATAATCGTCATTATCTCACCGGCGAGCGATTTTATCCGCTCATCGTCGGTCAATTCAATAATTTGGCCTGCCGCCTCGTTGATAGCTGTGCTTTTCTTTATTAAGCCGAGTGTTTTTTCAAAAGTAAGCAGAGCGGCTGCACCGTGCTGTAAAGTATCCCGCACACCCTGCCTTGTAATACCTAAGTTCTCGGCTATCTCGGACAGGGAAAGATCCTCGTAATAATACATCTCAAGCAGCTCGCGTTGACGCGCCGAAAGAATGACCGCATAAAAATCCATCAGCCTGCAGATTTCAGCCCGCTTTTCTTCCATAGCTACCCCCAATATTATTACCGATATAAAGGCACCTGTAAAGAAAATAACTTTACAGGCGCTATTATATACTATTTCTTTTTGCTTGTCAACAGTTTTTTGCTGTTATTTTTATTTTGGATTCACCGTTCTCCCATAAAACCGTAGCCTCCGCTCCCTCTTTGCATTCACCGCGTAGTATCTCATTCGAGAGTAAATCCTCGGCTTTTCGCAGCAGTTTCTGACGAATCGTCCTCGCTCCCCTGTCCGCAAAACGTTCCGAATTCAAAATATTATCGATAAAGCTGTCCTCGAACGTAACCTTAATGCCCTTTTCGATTAAACGCTTTGTCAGGTCATCAAGCTGAATACGGGCGATTTTTCTGAGCTCGGATTTCGAGAGACGTTCGAAAACAACGGTTTCATCGATTCTGTCTATGAACTCGTTCGGAAGAATTTTTTTTGCAATGTCAGTAATGCGGTTTCTCTCCTTAAAAGACTCGTCCCCGTCCGTAAATCCTATGCACTTTGTATCCGTATTTGAAAAACCTATATTCGATGTCATAATAATAAATACATTTCTGAAGCTGATTTTCAGCCCGTTGGAATCCGTAAGAACCGCATCGTCAAGAATCTGCAAAAGAAGGTTCAGTATATCGGGATGCGCTTTTTCTATTTCATCCAGCAACAGCATCGAATACGGCGAACGGCGTACTCGTTCTGTAAGTACTCCGCCTTCTCCGTATCCCACATAACCGGGGGGTGCGCCTATAAGCTTGGACACGCTGTGTTTTTCCATGTATTCGCTCATATCGAGCTTAATGAGTGCATCTTCCCTTGCATAAATCAACCGGGACAATACCTTTGCGCTTTCGGTTTTTCCCACTCCGCTTGGTCCTAAGAAAAGAAAAGAGCCGCTTGGTCGGTTGGTATCACGCAATCCGGCACGGGTACGGCGAACCGCTTTACAAATTGCAGAGACGGCGTTTTCCTGACCTACAATGTATTTTCGCATCTCATCCTCAAGGTGCAAAAACCTCTCCCGCTCACTTTTTGTAAGAACTGCAAGCGGAATCCCGGTCTGCTCCTGTGCAACCTGTGCTATGTCAACGGAGGTTATTCCGATTTTATGACTCGATGCTCCGCGGGTGAGCTTTTTCTTGGCAGCTGCCTCGTCGATCAGATCGATAGCTTTATCGGGTAAGAAGCGGTCGCCGATATAACGTGAGGAGAGCCTGACAGCGCTTATTATCGCATCGCTGCTTATGTTAACGTTATGATAGCTCTCGTATCTCTGCTTTAAGCCCTCAAGAATCGAAATACACTCCTCCTCTGTCGGCTCTTTTATATAAACGGGCTGGAACCTACGTTCCAGAGCACTATCCTTTTCAATGGATTTTTTATACTCCTTTAATGTAGTCGCACCTATAAGCCTTATCTCGCCTCTTGCAAGCGCGGGTTTTAGGATGTTAGAAGCGTCTATAGCGCCTTCTGCCGCACCTGCTCCGACAATGGTATGCAGCTCGTCGATAAACAGAATAACATCCTCAGCTTCGCTCACCTCTGTTATTATGCTCTTTATTTTCTCCTCGAATTCGCCCCTGTACTTTGTACCTGCCACAATCGTAGACATATCCAGAGCCATAATCCTCTTGTCCGCAAGCTCCTCGGGTATATCCCCGTAAGCGATACGGCTTGCTATTGATTCTACAACCGCAGTCTTGCCGACGCCCGCCTCCCCGATTAAACAGGGATTATTCTTACCGCGGCGAAGCAAGATTCCTATAAGCCGTTCTTCCTCTTTTTTTCTTCCGATTACGGGATCAATCTTACCCGACAATGCCTTATCAGTCAGGTTTACTGCGTTTTTATCTAAATTCGGAGTGCTTTTTTTTGTCGCAATCACATCTGCCTCCACTGCAGCATCTTCATACACCCTGTAAAACATACCGTCCAAATTGGAGCAAAGCTCCGGAATATCAACACCGCCGGCTTCCACAAGCCTCGCGCCGACACAATCTTCTTTTAAAAGAGCCATCAGGATATGCTCGGTTCCTATAAAATTATACAGCGTGCTCTTTACCTGTGTCGAAGCACTCATAAGTATTTTTTTGCAGGTAGGTGTCATGTCTTCGGTCGATAGCTCGCTTTTACATCCCATACCGACCAGCTCTATTACACGTGATTTCGTTTCGGCAAACGTTATTCCTCTTCCGTACAGCAGCTTTGAGGCGCTGCTTGTGCCGTCTGATAGAATTCCCAAAAGCAAATGCTCACTTCCGATGTAGGTGTGCCCAAGCTCCTTCGCAAGCGCAAGCGAGGTACTGATTACCCTTTTCGCGTTTTCCGTAAACCGTTTTGTCATAGCTTCTGTCATCCACCTCCCGAATATAGATTATGAATTTTTTAACAAAATTGTGCATGAGGGGCTTTTATATTTGGTGTCTTTATGATATAATAATGCCGGCATTAGTATTGTTATGAAATTATGTTTATTATAAGGAGGGTACGCTGTGAGTAGTAACGAATACAATAAAAGCAATAAAACACCGGCAGACAGCAGACGCGCGCTCCCTACCAATCCGGCACCGAAAAAACAGCCTGTGAAAAGGAAACCCAAACGCAAATCTTCTCCTGCCAAAAGGCAACGTATAGCTGCTGTCCTAATTTTATTGTTGACGCTTTATTTGGTTATTAGTCTTTTAATCGGCGGTTTTATTTATTTTTCTTTCAACAAAACCGGTAAAAGTGGAAATATCTATTCATTACGGCTTTATCACGCAGAAAAGAGAACGGCCAGCTTTGATTCTAACACAGTAAATAATACATATGGGCTTTATGTGCCGTTTACTGCTCTGAGTGAGATCTGCGGGCTGGGTATCGCGGGGGATGACGGAACGGTAATAATTCTTTTGAGTCCCGATGGCGGAACTATTGAATGCATCAACAATTCCTCTCTTGTTTATATAAATGAAAATGCGGTCAGGTTATCCGCACCCGTTTTGTTCGAAGCGGAAGATTATAAAATCCCAATCGATCTTATTGAATCGTATCTTTCGGGCGTTGAGGTCAATTACGATAAAACAAAGATGCTATGCACCGTTACCGCTCCTGAAAAAAGCGAAAATATAACCCTGAAGGTGCAGATTCCAAAAGAGATTTCAAAACCCTACTTTCCGGACGAATATAAGACCTACTCTGAAACAAGCGATATATCTCAATAAAAAACTGCTTTTTTACTATAAGCCGTAAAAAGCAGTTTTTTCATATTTTTTTCAGGGATATCCAGTCATCGATATAACAGAGTAAAAAATGCATTCTATCTCCAAATATGTTATTACATGATTATTATAAATCATCCCAAAAGTTTTGTCAAGTTCAATTATTCCTGTAATTTTTGTAATATGTTACATATAATCGAGGAAAAAACACCTACTCGGTAAATGGCCGTTTTTAACTCATTTGAGTGATAATCACGAGGATGGCTCGTTTGTTGGTAAACTTCACCTGAAAAAGTTTTAGCTTGTAACTTAGTTTTTTTATAAGATTTTCATCTACATCATATTACTTTACGTTATTATCAGCTATAGCAACATTTTTCAGATAGCAAAATCGAAAACAGATTATGATTTGTCTTTTCGGCTCATCGACTAAGGTTTTCAACAATTTCATAATAGCGTTTTGTCGCCAATTCGCTCGTCTTGCCTTTTTCGCAAAACGATAAACCAGTCAGCTTTGGAACTACGCGTTCAACTACGATCTGCCCGTACGCCATTTTTGATTTCAATGCTTCAAATGCTTCAAGAAACCGCTTGTCTTTTTTTGCTTTTTTGTAAAAGGACAAAACATATACATATAAAAACAGGTTATAATTACGGAATGGATATTCTATTTGCATAAACAGCGCCCCGATTCCGTAATGACAAGGACCTATGGGTTTCCTAATTCTCCAATGTTCCAATAAAAAATCAACTGCGTTGTCAAGCGCGGTTTCTTTGTTGCAATAATCGGTAAAGCGGAAAGTGTCTAAAGCCATAAGTGTCGGAAAAGGGTTTGAATATTCTGTTTCCGCACCTCTGCCAAAACTGTATTTATTACAGCGCCACCCGCCATCCGAATGTTGGATACTGAGAAGGTGCCCGAACGTTTTTTGCAATTTAACATCCGAAGCAAATCCCATGTGGCAAAGCGTATTAGCTGCTATTATCGTATGGCATGGATAAATACAACCTTTAGGATACACCCTGAATCGACCGTCCTCCTGCCAAGTGCTAAAAATCAATGCTGTAGCATCTTTTAAGATAGGTTCGGTTGGATCCATTCCTAATTCCAATAAGTAAATTACGCTTTCCAAGGTTGAAAAAGGCGCTCCTTTTATTAATCGTTTATCCGGTGTCGTTCAAAGATCCGCTCCGTTATCATACCTATGTGAAAGTATCGCTTCAATATCAGATATATATTTCTTATTAACGGTCATATAGATATCCTTTCTGTCAATATTGTTAATCCCGGATAAAGCCCCTCTCGTCTTCAGTTTTTATAAAAGCTTTTGAACTGCTTATATAAGGAGTTTTCTTTATGGTTTTGTTTCCACAGTGCGAGTGAAAAAACCGGTAAATATATTATTATTTAATATAACATTTTTATTGCTAAAAAATCAAGAGTTAAATGTTGAAAAAATCCCGCTTCAAACGCGATTGAGAAAAAAAAACTCCTTGAAAACAATAACAGTGAAAAACTAAAAAACATAGCTGATATGAGCACATTCCAAAAAAAACAGCCCGTAAAGATTTATAACAAGAAAAGACACTCTACGATATCCCGCAGAGTGCCTTGTTAGTTTTAGCTTTAGTATAAGAAAGATGTAGTTTGCTTATTTCCGCGTTTGCGGGTTGGAAATGCTGATATATACTGATTTTGCTATTATTATGCCTGTTTTATCTCATGCTTTAATCTTTTGTCAATCAATTTAACTCGTGTCTAATACTTAATGAACTTATCTCCCGGAACACCACAGATACTGCATTTTTCGGGCCGGTATTTCTCGATATTCCCGCAGACGGGACAGAGGTAATAAAAAACTTCCTCCGTCTGATCAAGGTTTTCCAAAGCATCCTGATAAAGGCCGGCATGAACCTCTTCTGCTTTCATAGCAAATGTAAAAGACATAAGTGCTGCTTTGTTTCCTTCTGCTTCAGCTTCTTTTACGAAATCAGGATACATCTCTTTATATTCGTAGGTTTCTCCTGCAACACCATCCTTTAGGTTGTCTGCCGTAGAACCGATTTTACCGGCTACTTCAAAATGTTTTAGTGCATGAAGAGTTTCGGCGTCCGCTGCAGCTCTGAACAATTTTGCTGCATTTATTTTTCCTTCTTTTTCAGCTTTCTTGGCATATGCCGTGTACTTTCTGTTCGCTTTGGATTCGCCATCAAATGCTGCCATCAAATTTTTAAGCGTCTTATTTTCGCTCATACTGTTATTCTCCTCATTTTTATTTAAAGCTTCTAACAACTTTTCAACAGTATCTTTAGGGAACCCTTCCGCATACTTTTGATCAAGGAGTGAACGCAAAAATTCCTTTGTGTTCTCACTTTGCGGCAGCATATAACCGGCTTCTCGGATAATATCCTCCGCCATTATATGATTGGATTTTTCTATTGCGGCAGCAAGTCTTTCAGGTAATCCGGCAGCAATGTTCTCTTGTTTCGATTTACTGCTCATCAATGCTCTGAGTGCATTGATGACTGTTTCTGTTTTATCCTGTTGTTTGGGATATTCCTTCGGAACCATGGAAATCGCACCGGATGGGCAGGCATCTGCACAGTCTCCGCACCCGATACATTTTGAAACATCAATAATACTGTTTTCCGTATCCGTTGCTCCTGAGGGGCAAACATAGAGACACAAGCAATCCTTGGTACACAGACGTATATTTCTTACAGCATATTTATCAGCCATTATTATTCCCTCCCCTCAATCTTTTCAAATTTCCAATTCGGAACCTTACAAACGGGGCATACTTCCGGAAGGGTGTCACCTATGTAAACAAAACCGCAAATGGTACAGACATAAACTCCCGTGTTTTCTAAGATAGCTACGCCTTCTTTTTGATATCTGCTTAAGTGGATTTATAGAATCAGTTTGCATTTTTTTCATCAATATTCCCGGTTGAGAACATGACACGCCCTTTAAGCACATCCTGCATAGGTAGAGCTTTGTTTTCGAGTGCGATTTTCAATAGTGCTTTTGCCGTGTTTGTTACTTCGGGATGTTCCAAAACTACTGAGCAGTCTAAAAAAATAGCCTCACTGTTCTCTGTGTTATCGGATTTAGGTTCTCCTGCAACATAGTTGCATAAAAAAACCATATACCAGCTTTTTGCAGAGCAGCGGATGGCAATTAACCCGGTCGGCTCAACCATTATACCTGTTTCTTCCAAAACTTCACGCTTCACTGCATCATAAGGTAATTCACCTTCTTGAATCATGCCGCCCGGATTCAATAACTTACCTGCCGCCGAGCCATATGTATGACGCACAAGTAAAACTTTATTATTGTGCAGAACAATCGCACCGACAGATGCAAAATCGTTGTCTTTCATTATTTCTCTCCTTACATTTTAAATATCCGGCGTTTTATTATCGCATATCTTTATTAGAGTTATACCCGATATTGAATGCTTTTTTTCGTTCCGTCTATAATATCAGTTTTATAACTACCTGACATTCAACCCGACCAAACATACTAATAAAACGCTTATAATATGCAGCTTATAAAATCTCTGCTGGACATTGCTTTTTGCAAATACTTCTTTTAATTTGTTACAACCCCGTGAAGACATAGGCCTTTTGGTGTTCATTTTGCTTTCCGAGAAAACACAAACCCGATAATCTAATAATAAAAGGTATATTTTTCGCTTCCAATACGCATTTGCTTTCTGTTGGAATTGCTGTTTTAAATCAATCTAAATGCGTATTAATACCTGCAGCACTATCAATTAACCTGAAATATTGATCCCTCTCTATGATAACCGAGTTTTTCGTAATACGGGTCGACATCGCTCATCACATAAACCGGTTGGTCCGGAAAGTCCCCGAGTACCCGTTCTATAAGGATTTTACCTATCTGCTTTCCCCGATATGTTTTTCTTACGAGCAAATCATAAATATAAACACCGAAACCATCGTCTTCCCGACAACGCGCATAACCGCAAATAAGGTTTTCATCACAAGCGATATATGTGATGCTCGATTCGAGTGCTTTTATATATTTGCTACGACCAACCGGCCCATGATAATCAATCCAGTTGTCCCCCTCATCGATGAGTAGATCAAAAAGCAAAATCTCATCTGCTTTACTGTATCGTCTGATTTCCATTCATTTCACCGCCTATTTCATGCTTTTCCTGAAATCCGAGAGCAAAAAAGCCGCATCGAACATTTCATCAGAATACAAGTCGAAAACAACAGGAAAAAATTTCAGTTTTCCCATTTGTTTCGAAGCCGCTATCTTTTGCTTAACCTCATTAGCAAGCGGAAGATTCAATACTTCAGCACGTGCTTTTTCGGGAATATAAATTGTCACCTTGAAAAAACCGTCCCAGATCGATAGCCAAAAAACAGTTGTTTCATTCTGACCGCCCCGAACGCCTTTCCACTTATAAAGTCCCTTTGCCAGCCAAGCCTTTCCATCGTTGTAATAACGCCATTCCAAATGAATATCGTGGCCTGCAAGTTCGCCTAAAAACTTTATATAGGCGTTGTTCGATTCCCCAAGCGCCTTTGCAATAACATCGCTTGACGGCTGAATATCTGGGTTTCTGAGAAGCTGTACCTTATTCATTTCCATATTAAAAAACCTCCACATCATACGACTAAAATTCATCAAAATCCCGGGTCATGCAATCTGAAACCCGGTAAATGCATTTATTTGTTGTAGTAATTACGCCTTTACCTTTATACATCTTGCAATTGCGAGTTCACCACTAAACACTTAATCAAATCCACCGTGTTTTAGTAAGTTATTACATTCAAGCAAAAGCTGGTTCATGCTTGCTCCTCCGGTTTTTTCAGTTCATTGATCATTTGTTCAATAAACCACAGGTATTCATCATAGCTTTCATAGGGGGCAGGTTCGCTTATTCGATAATCTATAGGCGCGCTTGGGAAATCGTCATCAAGATATCGTATATTGGGAACAACATTATACTTGTAAATTAATAAGGGTTATTAAGATGGGTTGTTGTATATGTAATTTATATTTCGCTTTAAAAATGAGTAATATTGATTTTTAATAACCATATCGAAGATTTTACCTACAATATTTTGTCATATCTGAGCCCCGTCCTCTATTTGAAACGAAGCTATAAACTGAATAAAATTTATCTTAAACTATGTTTTTGAAAGGGAGATCTATTATGTATGATAACGATTTTTATAATCGTAGACCTTACCCAGTAGAACAAGAACATGTACACGAAGTACAAGGAAGCGTAAAGATTGCTGAACCGGAAGATGATCCGCATAATCATCGTTTTGCAACAGAGACAGGTGAAGCAAGGAAATTTGGCTGTGATAATCACTTTCATGAAGTAAAGTTTCGTACTGATTTTTATGAAGATCATTATCATGAATTTTGTGGCAGAACCGGCGGTGCTATCACAGTAGGAGACAGACACGTTCATTTTATTGAGTCTATGACAGAAGTGGCTGAGGATCATTTCCATGAATTCAGATTGTCAACGTTTATGGATGACCTTATTGGAGATTAATGAATAAGTTTATGTTCTAATTGATAAACCCCATTCTCAAAAAATTGAGAGAGGGGTGTTTTTTGTCCCTCCATTAACCATACACTTTCTTCATCAAACGAATAAATTTGTTCCTGATTATGTAAAACCTCTATATACCCTCGTTAAAATGTTGTAAAAATAGCGGTAGCTCATTATTTTGCCTCCGTTTTAATGTTGTCTTGCAACCCCATTCTACACGAAATCTTCCTTTTGAGCTGCTTTTTTTCCCTTTGATTTGTATCGCACTTCATTTTACAATCTATCAATTGATTGTATGGAAAAATATGATATTATTATTTAATAATAACTAAATGTAGATGAGAGGGGATTAGATTTATGGAAATTCGCCTTGAAGTACTAGAAGACCCACTATCACAGTACATAAATGAACTCATACTAATACAAAAAGAATTATTACCAGATTATCATTGGAATCCAGCTAATATGGTAAATAACCGATTTAATGAAAAGGGTAGGTTGAATTCAGAAATAATTATGGGTTTTTGTGATAATGAATTAGCAGGCTTTATTCAAATTTATTATATTTATTATTACAATAAAGTTTTTATAAATCTTGATTTTGTTGCTGTTTTGCCTCAGTATAGAAAAAGCGGACTAGGTTTAATGCTATTAACAAGTCTTAAAAACAAAATGGAAAAGCCTGTTGGAGACCATAGGTGCATAGGTATTATTGGATTGGCTGAAATAGAGAATTCTACAGACCAGTTTTCATTTAAACGACTGTTTCTATATTCAAGGCTAGGTGCACAAATAAGGAGAGATATTGTTTATAAAACTCCTGATTATCCAGATGCTTATGTAATATTCTATCCAGCAACGGAATCTTTTTCTAGCATCACTACATTATCACTTGCATGGCAATTATGGAGAAACTCACAATATAGTTTTAAGGTATTTAAAAATTATATTTCTAGCATTGATTCTACATATGTAAGGTCTGAATTAATAAAGTATAACTGATTAAATTGAAGAAAAGCCCAACCATATAATTATTAATTACTTTGTAAACAAACAACAGAGGGTTTTCTCCACTTATTTTGAATTAAACGGTACAGCGTTAAATTTTGTGTAAATTGATTTTCCCTCGAAATGAATTAATCTTTAAATATGAGATAAAAATCTTGACAAAATGTCACACTACGAATATAATTAAATACAAATATATATTTAAAATAATATAAATATTAACAATGCATATGTTGTATAATAGATGTCTTTGTTTATCTATCTGTTATTTACACCGAAAAATTAAATGAAGTATGGAATTGAAAAAATTATTCGTCATGTTCTTGGTTTTTCCGTTCATCTGCTCGATTTTAACCGGGTGTAGAAGCAAATCAGACGTCTTATCCACAACGATTTCCTGTATATGATCCGGAATACGAACACGAGTGGAGCGAGTTTTGGACAGTATACACATATTACCCTTCTTCGGGACAATTTAAATAAACAATTAAAATGTTTTTAATGAGTTGACCTGAAAATGCTTTATGAATATTAATTAAACGTTATAAAGGAGCGATATTTTGAGGAAAATTGGATTTGCCTTTAGTCTTGTTGCTATGATGATAGATTTTCTTACAATTATAATTGCATTTATTATTAGTGCCATTATGCCTAAGATTGGGTTAGCAGCTTATCAATTATCATCAAATTCTAAATACCATGATAATGGTTCTTATTTTGTAGATTTTACATATGCATACATTATAGCAGCCATATTGATATTAGTTGGGTTTATATTTGCGATTTGGTTTTACAAAAAAGAAAGTTAAATTGTCATTTTAATAAGATGATTATTACCTAAGCATTTATCAAAAAAAGGCTCTATTTCTACATTGTTTTGGGCAAAGAAATCCTAAATAAATTGACACTCCGAAATCATTTTAAATCGATTTTTTCTTGAAACAAAAATCCATAATAAAACAAGTTTTTGCGCTGACTAAACACAGGATTGGATTCACCCTTGTTAACCGTTCCCCCAAGCAGTAGCGTTTGTATGCGTGCATAGCATGAATACAAGCGTTATCGCCTAGGGTATATTTATTTAGGGCGAAATTGTCGGTTTAAACCTTCGATGATATCTGTCGTGAATATAATTCGTCAAATCTGGTCGGATATGCAAAGAAGGTCGAGAGAATGTCCCAGTTCTACTCCCGGTTTTTTATCACAAAACGGACAGAATATTTCTATTCAACTCATATACTCTATTCATTTAGTGATATTAAGGCTCTGCTTGCTGTTTACAGCAGAAGTAAAAACAATTTTACTATGCGTCCGCTTAATTGGAAGTTGCTGAAGTCCACCCTCTTTGATTTTTTACGCTTCGGTGTAACATATCATTGACAAACCAACAAAGGTTTTAACTCATGAAGGTATCGTTTTCTTGACATTGTTGAATTTATATGCTGACTTAATTCAATAATATAGTATAAGCTATTTAAAAAGCAAATTATTCTTATAATTATGAAACAAAACGACGTTTTATCACCACTATTATAACATAATGACATAAATAATTATAAAAGGAAATTAATAATGAAAAAATCTTTTTCCTGCATCATATCGGTATTAATGCTATTTACTTTTGCTTCCTGTAATAATACGAATAATCCACAATCATCCGAATCAACACTATCTGATGATGTTTCATCTGATTCTGCAGTTTCAGAATCTATCGAAAATAGCATTGATACAAGAACACAAGAACTTGAAGATTCATTAAGAGAGAAATTACCGATTATTAACGGTTGCTCGTCTACATATGCTCTCAATGTCGCAATTAGTTCAGAATTGTTTAATTTAACCTTAGAACAAGCAAAAAATCAAATCAAAAACGGTGACCATATAGGAGAAGATGGAAATTGGCTTAACTTGTTTGAGAATAAATGCGATTTGCTTTTATCAAAAAAAATTTCAGAGTCATCGCTCGAGTATGCCGATTCTAACTATAATACGAAACTAAAGCAAACACCTATTGCCAAAATTGGTTATGTGTTTTTAGTAAATACCCAAAATCCAGTTGACAGCCTCACAATAGAACAGATCAAAGCCATTTACTCAGGTGAAATTAAAAATTGGAAGGATATCGGAGGAAACGACCAACCGATTACGGCTTTCCAGCACGGAGAATCGACTATTCAAAAATATATAAGGAATCTTGTGGGCAAGACCAAACTGATGGAACCTCCGAGTGTTTTTGTCCCTGGCCAAGGCAATATGTACGATACTGTACCTGGGGTGAATGATTTTTCTGTTGGTAGTATCGGTTACTGTGAATATAACGAAAATCTGTATACCGCAAACGGAAAAGTAAAAGCGATTAAAATTAACGGCAACTATGCAAATAAACAAACAATATCCGACGAAAGCTACCCATGTTTCGACTATTATTATGTAATTTGCCCTGCTAATAATGTCAAGGACTCCCCTTCCGATCAACTAATCGAGTGGTTGTTGACAGACGCGGGGCAGAATGTCGTAGAACAAGCAGGTTATATTCCTCTGAAAACCTGCAAAGGGTTTGAAATTAAAAACACTTTGACCTTGTGCTCCTCTAAAGGAACCGGAAAATCCGACTTTAAAGTATCAGACTACTATTATACCACAACCGTTAAAACAGAACCCTCCGGTCTTGCAGACGTTACTGTTGGCGAAAATACTTTTGTTCTTTCGGCTGCTTCCCATATAGTTTTACCGAATAAAGCTCTTGAGAAAGAAATCAATGCATATATCGATGATATCGCAAAAAAATATGCCGAAATGGTTTTTTCGTATGATTTTCATTTTCATAATAGAACTGAAATCACCACAAGCTTTGCTGTGTACAACGGATATCTCTCGGTTTGTATATTAAGGAATGATTCATATGGTTATACAACCGGTGCTATCTGGGATATGTATTCCGGAAAACGCTTGCAACTATCCGATTTGTTTTCAAAGAATTCTGAATTTGTTCCTCAATTAAACGAAAGGATTTATCAATGTAACAATGCAAGTGATTTTGAGGGATGTTACAATTATACCACCCGGCCTTTTGCGGGAATTGAATCTGATTTTAACAACTTTTATTTAAGTAATTACTCTTATTCAGATTCTCTGTTTTCTTTATGTTTTGACTACGATAACAACAGTTATTTTGACACAAAAAACATTATTAATTTTTCAGTGTTGGATTTTGATAACATGGTTATGCGCGAAGCGCGAGACATGAAAGATTTACTTGGAGATAATGTGAAAGTGTCTAAAAATTACTGGCAACATTTAAACCAGAACTATACTTTTGAATATATAGGAGATGTAAAAGAAACTTGTTACAGTGATATTGTATTTTTAAAAATTGAGAATTATTCAGGTGCAGATAATATTAATGCAGCACGACTGGCGCACCTTAGAAACAACTACAACTATGATGAAATCGCTTGGTCAGAAGAAAGCCTGTCTAAAGCTGTAGAACGTCTCTCAGAACGTTATAAAGAAATATATAATAATGATTCTTTTACAAAAGAAGATATAAAAAGCTGTAAAGTAAGTTTGAAATCAGATCTTACTTATGCCGGCGATAAGTATGTCATTGTACGGAACTATGCTATAGCAAGATATGATGATGAAATTGGTTTTTCTGAAGGTCAAATAAGCGGTGAAAAAGTATTTATCTACGATTTGCAAACAGGTGAGGATGTTACTGAAAGCGGACTCAGTCTCTTGTTTAAAGACGGATGGGAAAGCAGAGGTAAGTGGTATGACTTGGATAACATTTTTGTATATTCATTAACAGAAGATATTGATACAATCGATAAGCCTTCCGGTAACCTTACCCTAACGGATGTACAATTTGCTGATTTTGCTTCGGGATTTTACTATTCTAATAATACTACCGTTGCTTTTAAGACAGAAGACGGTAAATCTGTAATAGCGTTCATTGATGAAAACGATGTAAAATACGAAGAATAAAGTATTTTTTGTAAGTACATAAGCAATGGTTAAAGTTGCATATGAAACATCAATAGCCAGTACAGTAAAATTGTATCAATAAATGCACAAGTCGGGTAAAGAGCGTTGAACTCATTACCCGACTATTTTTTTATGCAACTGTTCAACTGAACCACAATGAATACGAAGCATGGTTGATACCAATCGGTAAACTGGCTCTTATCCAAAAACACTACAAATCCATATGCGAATAGTTGGAAATAACGATAACTACTAAAAAATTTTAACATGCAAACAAGTGATTGTCAATGCACTCTTGATTCCTTGCACAAAGAAAGGTAGGAATAGCACATTTAACGCTTCATCTTCCGTAATTGCCTGATACATGGCTTTAAGATCTCGCATCAGTTATTTGATGTTCTTGTAAGATTATCCTCTGGCTTTTTGCAAAATCTTTACGACCTCATCAGTTTTGAGGACCTTACCATATGATACTACTTTCCCGTCTACAACAAGAGCAGGAGTAGTCATCACACCGTAAGCGGCAATTTCAGCGAAATCAGTTACATGGTCGATTGTTGTATCCATGCCCAGTTGCTCAAGCGCTGCTTTCGTTGCAGCTTCGAGTTGATTGCATTTTGCACAACCGCTTCCAAGCGCCTTAACACTTGCGCCCTCGCCCTTTGCTTTCTCAGCCTTTGCCATACTTTCAGTATCGCATTTACCACCACAGCAACAGGTGGTGGTTTTTTCGTTTTTGTTTTTCTTACCAAACAATGCCATAATAATTCTCTCCTTTATATAATTATTAAAATAAAATAAACATATAACAACCTGCTTTGTCATGGACATCCTGCCGATTAGCAGCAGCTACCTCCACAGGAACAACCGGCTTTGTTTTTCTTTCCATCAAAGAAGTTTTTCAGGTTTTCGGGCAACTCGTATCTATCGCAAGAGCTCTCTCCATCGGATAGGCTAAATACGCGCTGAAGAACACATTCTGCGAGCATTTCTTTAGGCGGAATGTCGTAAGTCTTTCCATTATACTCAAAAACACGGCACTCTACATCTGTACTGCTGATTTCACTGCAACAACCGCAGCTGTTTTCGGCAACTGATTTACAGATATCCTGACCATTCACCCGAATTGTTGGCGATGAAACGAATTGGTGCTGTATGGCAATTTCGGCTGTCTTCATTTCAACTTTCTTGTATTCGACGGTAAAGCCGGCAAGTTCTAAAGCAGGGGTAAGCACCAGCATAACCTCGTCAAGAACTTTATCTGTCCCGATACATCGTTCACAGGTTTTAAGATCGAGATAAAGATACTCGACGAGATCGGAAGAGCGTCG
>ENA-UOOM01001304-UOOM01001304.1-fermentation-metagenome-genome-assembly--contig:-NODE-1304-length-24413-cov-3.660440_pt1 | contig 24413 bp, 41 predicted proteins | sample MGYA00245781_ERZ724031 | MGnify/ENA primary metagenome ERZ724031 (study PRJEB28704, sample SAMN03018317) | fermentation metagenome | biome: anthropogenic terrestrial biome; feature: soil; material... | reverse complement strand
TTTCATCATTGATCCCGGCTTTCCGTTCTTCCGGTCTCTCTTCCATTCTGCTCATAAATCTCAATCTCCGTGTTCAAATATTGCAACTGCGCCAGCTCCCGCTCCGTCATCGCCGCACCGCCGCCGCACGCCTCTCTCATCGCCACTTGTCCATACCCCCATCTCTCTTTTTCTTTTCTATCCATCCAACCCACCCCAAATATTGCTCTCTCCTACACTGTTCCAACAAACATCGATTACTTCTCTTCCTTTTCATCTTCTTAACCCACCCCGCTTACTTCTCTTCTCTATGCCGTGCTAATCCGCACAAATCGAATATCCCTCTCTCTTTCCATCTCCTCAATCCACCCCGCACACTTCTTTTCTCTCTGACCAATTTGACCACCCGCACACATTTCGCCTTCTTTTTTCCCTTTTTGATTCCACCCAACCCCACATCTTCCTCATTTTTATCTTCTTGTTCCGCCCCCACGCATTTCTCTCTTCCACGCCATACCCACAAACACCGATTGAATATCCCTCTCTCCTTCATCTTTCCAACCTGCCTAGCTCTCTTCTCTTCCAATCAATTTGACCGCACTCGCACGCTTTCCTTCTTCTTTTTCTTCTTGATTCCTCCCCACATTTCTCTTATTTTTATCTATTTGACCTCCCCCGTTCATTTCTCTCTTCCATGTCTTTCCACCCGCATCGATTGAATATATCTCACTTTTATCGCTCAACCCACCCCAAACATTCCTCTCTCTTTTATCTTTCCGACCGCACCCGCACTTCTTCCTCTTTCTTTTTTATTCAACCTCCACCCCCGCACAATCTCTTCTCCCTCAATCACTCTTCCATACTCTCTTCTCTCCCTCATCTTACAACTTCCCCGCCTTAATCAGCGCTATCGTCTCCTCTTTCTGCATCTGCGCATAATCCTTGCCGCCCGCCGCCATCTTCTTTTGCGCCCTCTGCCAGGCGCGCTCACTCGCCCGATAAGCCCCCTGCCGCCAGCGCGCCCGCTGCCTCGCCAGTCGCTCCAGCTCTGCCTCCCAGCGTGCCGTCTCTGTGTCCAACGTCACCTCTTCCTCAATATACGCCCGCCGCCGCTCTTCTTCCTCTCCTCTGCCCTCCTGCAAAAACCGCACGTCCTCGCCGCATACCCTCTGCACCTTCATTCGTTCCTCGCCTGCCACACAACGCCTCATCTCATCGACCCCCAAAAAGCCTCTTCCTTTCTCCGTATTCATTTTTTCTCCCAAAATCTGCTCTCGCTTCTCCAATCCTGCCGCCCTTCCTCTCTTTCCCAATTCCGCTTCTCACTTTCGCCTGCTTCCTCTCTTTGCCATATACAACCCGCTTCGCCAAAACCAGTCCCGCTTTGCGCAACCGCCTTCTCCAACCATTTACTCTCCGACAATTCCCCAATTTCCTTCTCTCTCTTTTCACCTATCCCCAAGTATTTCTCTCTTTCTGTCACTCCACCCGCACCGACTGAATATCCCTCTATTTTTTATCTGTTTGACCTCCCCAAAGTCCTGATCTCCCTCGCGCATTTCTCTCTTCTCTTCCAATCCACTTGACCACCCACACGCTTTACACCTTCTTTTTTTCCCTTTTCCCAAACCATCTTCCTCTTTTCGTCTATTTGACCTCCCCCGCACATCTTCTCTTTTCTATCCATCTGACCCACCCCCGCACATTCCTCTCTTCTATGACATACCCACGAGCGCCGACTGCATATTCCTCTCTCTTTTATCTAACTGACCTCCCCCGCTCATTTCTCTCTTCTCTTCCAATCAATTTGACCACCCGCACTCTTTTCATCTTTTTTCCTTACCTTCCCCCGCCACCTTGCCCCCGTGCCTTGGCAAGCTGCGCCTGAAAATCCTCTGCGCCCGCGCGCTCTTCACCTTCCTCACCACCGCCGCCGGCCACACCCCGCCCCAGCCATTTGTCTTCCAGCCGTGCCAGCGTCTTTGCCTCTCGCTCCAAATTTTTCAACTTGTGCTTAGATCTGCGTGCCACCCCCGACGGCGGCGCCTCGCCCTCCCATCTCCGCTCCGTCAAAAACCTCGCCGCCATGGGGATATATCGCTTGTTTTCCGTCCACTGCGCCGAACGCTTGCATTGCGCCACCATCGCCAACACACCCTCCAGCTCCTCTTCGCCAATCGCCGCCGCCTCAAAGGCCGCCTTGGCCGTTTTCTTCGCCTCCTTGCGCGGATAAGCTTGCCAAAATCGCTCAAATAACTCCGCCCCGCTCACAGGCGCACACGCACTTTCCACAGCGCAGTCCTCTGCCGCCGGACACGTGTTGTCTTCTCTAATCTTCTCTTCTCTTATCTTCTCTGCACAGCTAACTTTAGCTTTATGGTTAGCTTTACGTACCTCTTCTCCCTTGGCAATGGCCGCCTGCTTCGCACGATACCCACGCATATAGTCGCGCATATAAGCCGTTTTTTTCTCAATCTTGTCAAAGTTTTGATGCTTGCCCCAGTTCTTCACCACCACCACGCCGCCGCACCGCTCAATCATGCCAAATTCCTCAAACACCTCCAGCGCCCGTGCCACTTCCTGCTCACTGCGCCGAAAAATCACCGCCAACATCGTCTCCGTATACGCCTGCCCGTTCTTCATGACAAACACCCCGCTGTTGTTTTGCTTGCCCGCCAAACACAGCAGCTTCAGCCACAACACCAACAAACTGTCCGCCCCCTCCATCGTCTCAATCAACACCATCTTTTCGTCCTCAAACAAATCCACAACCACCTTTATCCAACGCACGTCCGCCATCTTCGCCTCACCGCCCAATCCTTCCTCCATCATTTTCCCCCCTCTCCGTCCTCTCTCCAACCAACTTCGCCGTACTCTCTGTATCCGTCTTCGCCGTACTCTTTTTATCCATCTTCACTCTCAAAACCTCTTGAATGCCTCTCTCTTCCCTTTTCCCAAGAAATCCTTTTGAATGTCCCCCGCTTAACCAACGCACCCGCCTTCTCTTATACCGATTTAACTCTCCGAAATACCTTTTTCATCGAATCCATTTTGACCACCCGCATATCTCTCTCCCACACCCACCCCCATTCTTTTCTCCGAACCGATTTAGCCTCCCGCAGCTTTTTTTTTCGCCTACCACCCAACCCCCAACGCAATCTCACCGCCTATAGGCTCAATTCCTCTCGCCGCCGCTCATAAACCCACTCGTCATAATCCGCCACACGACCATACAACAACCGCAGCTCGTCCGCCCCGCAACACTCGCAAAACACCTCGCCCTCAATGTCGTAATAATCTTCCAATTCCTCAATCGCCGTGCCGCAATCGCAGCACCGCATGCCCATAAACCCCCTCATCACCTTATCCCGCTTGCGCGTCTCTCCTTTCCGCTTCCGCCTTTTTACGCTCTCCTTGCCAAATTTTCTGCACCTCCTCGCAGGCCGCATCCACAATGCGCCCGCTCAGTGCGCTCTCCTCACCCAAATACCAGCCAATCAATTCCAACAGCACCATCAACCTCACCCCACCATCAGCCTCACTCACTTCACGCACCGCCCGATCCTCATCTCTCTCTTTGATTTTTCCAATCCTCCTCATCTCTCCTCATCGCCGTCTTTCCAACCGCACTCCCTTCTTCCTTCATTACCAAATCCACCACCCCCGATTCTTCTTATTTGCCTGCCCGACAACCCGCATTTCTCCATTGCCGATCCGCTCCCCACCTTCCCATCTCTCTTCTCTCTCGGTTACCTTCTCGATAATTCACATTGCCTTTTCTCTCATTGCGTATTTAACCACCCCCGATTCCTCTCTACTAATTCGCCTGCCCGACAATCCGCATTTCTCCACTATCGTTTTGACCTCCCCCTATTCCTCTCTTATTATTCGCCTATCTGACAAACTGCACTGCCCTCTTTCTCTTTGCCGTTTCCACCTCCCCGCATTCCCTTCTTCTTTCTTCCCTTCCGCCCTTTGAACACATCGCACTTCTCCATTGCCGATTTGGTTCCCCGCATCCCCTTCTTCTTTCTTTCTTCTTACCATTTGTACAACCCACACACCCTCTCTTCTTTTTCCTTTTGCCCTTTGGACAACCCGCTCTCCCTCATTTCCGCTGTTTACACGCAACCCTCACACCTTCTCTTTTCTTTTCCGCCCTTTGGACAAACCGCATTGCCTTCCTTCTCTTTACCGTTTCCACCTCCCCACACACCCTCTATTCTTTCTTCCCTTCGCCCTTTGAACAACCGCACTTCTCCATTGTCGATTTAACCTCCCCCATATCCCTTTTTCTTTCTTCCTTCCGACCTTTGATCAACCCCCGCTCACTTCTTCCCACCTGCCTGCATACCGTTTTTCTCTCTTTGCGCCTGCCTCCACCCCACCCCCTGAGCCAATCCCCTTACCTCTTTTTTTCTTCCGCTTCAGCCTCCGGCGCAATGCCAAGCTGCCCGCAAATTTTTTCCCGCACCGCCGCAGCCTTGCGCGTCCCCTTAAAAATCTCGTACAAGTACCCCAAACTAATCCCCGTCTGCCGCGCAAACTGCCCCAACTTCATGTCCTTTTCCAACAGCGCCAAACGCACCCGCTTTTCAAACTCCGTCATGCCCTTTCTCCTTTCTGCTGAATATTTTCATCTTTTTTGTTGACATCTCTGTCAAAACATCGTAATAATGACAGTATCATTTTTTTGTCCCATTTATTCTGAATAATTTCAGTTACTATCGCTATTATACTGAATATTTTCGCGTTGTCAAGTATGATTCAGAAAATATTCAGCGGAGGCAATCATGGATCTCTTAACAAAAGTAAAGGCCCTTTGCAAAGAGCACAACATCACGCTGTCAGAGCTCGAAAACGAGCTGTTTTTTTCCCGCGGCTCCATCTCCAAATGGAACCGCAGCATGCCCGCAGGCGACAAAATCCTCGCCGTGGCGCAGCGTTTTGATGTGACCACCGACTATTTGCTCAACGAAGACGCCGACATCTACACCCTCGCCGCCCACCACGACGGCGAAAACTGGAGCCGCGCCGAGCTCAAAGAAATCGAAGAATTCAAACGCTACGTGCGCAGCAAACGCAAATAAGCCCTGAGACAAAAAAGACCCCCTAAGGTCTTTTTTTATATCGAAATTCCCATTTTGCCGTAGTATAATAAAGACAAGAAACGTTTCTCCCTTTGTACGTACGCCTCTTGCCGCACCGCATCCTTTATTAACGTAACACCCGCGGTTTTGTGCCGTATTTTGCTTCAGTCACGTTCACGTATTTTAAAATCTTGAAAAAAACGGAGGTAGTCTCATGTTAGGAGCCATTGTCGGCGATATCGTCGGCTCAATCTATGAATTTAACAACATCAAAACCAAATCTTTTCCGCTCTTTAGCGAACATTGCTTTTTTACCGACGACACGGTCATGACCGTTGCCGTCTCCGAGGCCATTAAAAAGGGCGCGACACCCGATAACTTTATCGATGAAATGAAAACCTGGGGGCGCAGCTACCCCCGCCGCGGCTATGGCCTGCGCTTCGATAACTGGCTGGTATCCGACAACCGTAAGCCCTACAACAGCTGGGGCAACGGCTCTGCCATGCGTGCGGGCCCATGCGGATGGGCCGTGGGTGTTGATATCCCCTTAGAACAAGGCACCCTCAAAGTCGCAGACCTGGCCGCTGCCTCTGCCGCCGTCACCCACAACCACCCCGAAGGCATCAAAGGCGCCAGGGCCGCCGCCCTAGGCGTCTACTTCATGCGCTACGGCGCCAAACACGGCGATATTAAAACCTATAAAACCCTCTATAAAGACTACATCACCACCCACTATGGCTATGACCTTGAGCGAACCTTGGACGAAATTCGCCCTGTCTACTATTTTAACGAATCTTGCCAAGAAACCGTGCCCGAGGCCATCATCGCTTTTCTCGAAAGCACGGACTTTGAAGACGCAATCCGTAATGCCATCTCCATCGGCGGAGACAGCGACACCGTCGCAGCCATCACCGGCGCCATCGCCGAAGCCGCCTACGGCATCCCGCCCTCCATTCGCACCAAAACTCTCACCTACCTGGACGACACCCTGCGCGCTGCCCTTACCCCACCCACCCCCTAAACAAATCAAACAGATAAAATACCCATCAAAAAAAGACCCCCTGGGGTCTTTTTTGTTGAAAACAGTCAAACCTCCCCGCCACCCATCTCTTTCTTTTTTAACCGCTTATACTTTCCCATCTTCCCAACAACTCCTTCCCCGCCACCTGTCATGCCTCTGCTCTGACTGCTTCGGCAGCTCATTTACACACACTATTTATCATGCTAAATTGAATGCACACACGGATTTGCATAAAAAAAATTCACAACTGTTATTTTTTCATATAACAGTCTCAGAAAACGTATAGGGAGCCGTAATTAGTTAGCCCTTAACAAGGGTGTGTAACTTTCTCATTCATCGCAATATCTTTATTAGCGCATTAATAATACTGTCTATTTCGTCTAAAGTATTACTTTTTCCGAGAGATATACGTATTGTTCCCTTTGCATGTGCCTCATTTAACTTTATGGCTTGGAGTACGTGAGAAATTTCTGTATTTGTACTATTGCAAGCCGAACCGGTAGATATGCTTATGCCGGCTAAGTCCATTCGATGAAGAATTTTTTCTCCATCAGCACCGTCAAAAGAAAGACTGACGAGCCCTGGAAGAGTGTTGTCACCACCATTGCGGATAAACGGTATTTCTAAGGAACAAAGTGCATCGAGTAGTCTAAACTCCATTGAGCGAACAGAAGCGATATTTTCGTTTATAGTGTCACAATTTTCTTTTAACGCAGCCGCCATCCCAACAATTGATGCAATATTTTCTGTGCCTGCTCTATATTGATTTTCTTGTTTTCCTCCATCAAGATATGGCAATATCTCTACACCTTTCCGTATATATAAAAAACCTATACCTTTTGGACCATTAAATTTGTGCGCAGATGCAGAGAGCATATCCACGCCAAGCTCTCGCACATCAATATTTACATGGCCAACAGCTTGCACTGCATCCGTGTGAAAGAGCGCCCCGTGCGAATGAGCCGCTTTACATAATGCCTTGATGGGCTGTATGGTTCCTATTTCATTATTAGCAAGCATAATTGATACGAGACGCGTTTTATCACAAAGCATTTCGCTCAATGTTGTTGGCAGAATAACTCCTTGTGGCGTCGGCATAAGATAGGATACATAATAGCCAAGTTGTTCAATTGCCGCACATGAACGAAGAACAGCATGATGCTCAAATGCAGATGTGATAATTTCACCTTTTCGACAATCAGAAAAAGCCGACCCTTTGATGGCCCAATTGTTGCTTTCCGTGCCGCCGGAAGTAAAAAAAATTTCTTCCGGGTTTGCATTGATGCATTCTGCAATGATTTTCCTTGCATCAAAAAGAGCTTTCTTTGGTTTCCTTGCAAATGAATACAGCTGTGATGCATTGCCGTATTCCCCAAGTAACCATGGCATCATGGCTTTGAGAGCAGTTTTACTCAATTGTGTTGTTGCAGCGTTGTCAGCGTAAATCATCTTTGCATTACCTTATTTAAAAAATGTACAACCATTCTCTTTAAATTCAATAATTTTTATGATTAAATCATCAATATCACATTCAAAATCGTCAGCCAAACAATGTAAACACAAGTACTCTCTTGCATCAGCATCTAACAATTTTTTATTTAAAGCAATCCAATCTTTTTTTAACCCGGCTCCACAATACTTGCACACTTTATTGTTTTTCACGATATTTCTCTTTTACCTGAATATCCGGGATTTTTTTCCCTCCAAATTCACCGTAATCGATAATTCCCAACTGAGTCTTAATAACACCCCTCATTGACTTTGCCGGCTCCAAACAATACGTAATGAATTCACCTACATCTAATTTGGAAACATCTGTAGCATTTGGAAATAAAAGCTTTAATAACCCCGTACAAATCCTCTTGATAGCCTCTGTGTCACGAGTTGCAGAATTTTTTGGCAATACTAAGAGCTCGTCAACCACTGCTCTGTAGGCAAGTTCATCACGTAACATATGCATAATTTCACCAAAATATTCAGTATTCAATGCCCAGCCATTTGCTTTCAAGTTTTCTCTCATTTTGGGGATATCCCATCCCCTAATAAAGCCATGAAACCTATCAAGAAGCGCCGATTCATGAAAAATATCCGGCAAATTAACAAACATGTTTTGATTGGTGTTCATCAATTCAGAATCAATATTTCCCAAAAGAATAAGACCGGCATCCCCAACTCCTCTGCTGTCACCAACACGATATTCTCCACTTTCTAAATAACCTTTTAAAGCTCCTTGCATTTCCATTGTATCAGTAAATCTGATGCTTTGTACTTCATCAAAAGCAACATAGTCATATCGTGATACCAAACCAGGTGTTTTTTTACTAATATCATAAAACATCTTTGCTCTGGAAATGCTGCCGCCGCTTACCAGCCACCCATATTTGCTTATTTGTGCAAAAATATAAGATTTTCCGGTCTCTTTTGGAGCCAATTCTATCAAATTGAGTCGTTTTTCGACAAATGGCAAAAGACGACTGATCATCGTTAATTTCTGTTTAGTGCTTGCATAGCCAAGCGGATTATAATCAATTGCACTTAACAGTACGTCAATCCATTCTTCGATTGTAAAATTATTTCTGGCCTCAATAAAATAATCGATATCAATCGTATACGGACAAAATGGAGTAAAATGAATTAATCGAAAAATATTGTTTTTACCATTGTCATCTAATTCACATATCAATTCTACAATTCCCCATACCTCTGTCGGAGATAATAAATAATCTTTGTTTTCTTCAATCACTGGCCAATCAACAACAGTTTCATTTTTCTTTTTCGGCACCCCAAAATCCGGCAGCGAAAAAAGTGCCTTGCGCGTCGCTGTGTCAAAATCAATTTTTATCTTAGCAAGAAAACGTACTGACTCATTGTTGTACAACAAATCAACAAGGTATTCATTCCATTGTTCCTTTTTAGGTATAGTGCGCTTTACATACGCAGTAACTTCCTCCTTGTCGATTTTTCCTTCTGCATTGGAAAACCGCATTACAAGCCAATCGCGCATATATGACGGCAAACTCAATGCCGAAAAAAATTTGGAGTTAGCGGAAGACTTATATACGAGCACATCGCCAAAGTGTTGTTTTAATTTTTTTTCAAGTTCGTTATTTTCTGGAATTGAGCCAACCTGTGACGTTTCTCCCGAAAAAAACTTATTTTCTGTAGAGCCCATAAATCATTCACTCTCCTTGCTTTAAATTTCAAATTTTTTATTTCTTGACAGAGGACGTTTGATGGAAAAATTCTTCTCACAAATTTTGTTGTTACCTACATATATTATTGCAATAAATTCTGTTTCTCCATCAAGTGGTTCATATTTAAATGTATATCGTTCTTCGTGTTTTTCACATTTTTTTCTTTTGCCTCTCACACTCACGTACACACTCTCAGTAATAGCACTTTCAAATTTAAATTCTATTATTACTGTTTTCGTAAGATTGTCCAGTTTCAGTTCGTTACTTTCCAAAATAATTTTGTTTGCAAACTCTTTGTCACTATTATCGCTCAATTTTTCTATAGAAATAAGGGGCAAAAGCCACTCTTCAATAGATGCTCCTCCATGAATTTCAATTCCGGGAGCACCTTGCTGCGCAAAACGGGTATAGTCTGCAAAAATAAGTCTATCATTTTGCTCTATGGCCATGGGCACATCCTCAGCAATATTTGTTCCTTCACAATAACGACCATGATTATAAACAATATTTCCCTGTGCAGATACCTTTTGATCAAATGTCGTCTCGCGAATCAACACGGCCAATCTGCTTGTCCCATGATCAGAGGTCAAAATAATCTTAGATTTTCCGCTTTCAAAAAAATCCTCTATTTTATTTGTCAATGCGTCTAAAATATCCATTTCTCGAAGAATATTATTCGGATACGAGCTGTGGCCATGTTTTAAATCATCTAAATCTCGTATTTCTTCCGAGATACTCTTATCCTTTAAAAAATCTTTATTATTATCAGTCGTTGATGGCAAATTGCAATATCCGACTTCATAATTAATTATATAATTTTTTCTACAAGCATTATCTAACTTATATGCCAAATAATCAATGTATTCTGCACCCATTGCATCAACAAATACTATAGTACTGTTTGAATCATATTTGTCATTTACCGCAAAATTTCTGGGTTTTAACCCATAAACAGACTCGCCTTTTTCACGCGCGATATTTTTCACTTCTGTTAAAAAACCTTCTGAGAGACTATTCGTTACCTTATGCCATCGATATTTATGAAAATAATTCTTATGCTTTGCAGTTAATCCGTTTATTGCGTAGTCACTATCATATAGAAGATAATTCGCCAATGCAGGGTATGTCTTTCGCAATATCGCAATAATTTCTTTATTCTTTTCATATCCATATCCGCATAATCGTTCAAATATAGCTTCTATTTCTTTGGGTGATAAATCTGTTAGTATGCGAAGGACATCAGGCGTCTCCATATTTTTTACAGCCTCCCAAAAGGATGAGGGAGCCGATAAATTCAATTGCGCAAGCACAGATCTGCGCTGCAAATAAATATCATCAAAAGATACCTTGTTAAGATGTTCAATAATATTGCAAAATATTAAATCTGTAAATTCTTGAACGTTTCGAGCATTTTGGGCACATTCATTTATATAACCTTTTTCAAGTTGCAATCTCGTCCACATCCATAAAAGCCATTTTTGAAAATCTAAATACGATTTCCAATTCTCAAACAACTTTGAAGTATATTTATGTGTCGACAGCTCGCTGCAACACGCCTTCTCAAATGTCTTTTCTTTTGCCATCAGTCCAGCAAGCTGATTCCATTCAATTTCTGTTCCGTCACTTTTTCGAAATTGAGCAGGCAAACCATAGTGAAAGCGCAATAAATCAAATGATGAAACAATATTGCGTCACAAAGCGTTCATGGGCTTCCGCCAATTTTTCCTGCACATAAATCGCTGCATACCCTGCACCGAAAATCATCTCCGTATCCGGCATAACCCTGTATCGTATCGTCATATCGACGCTGTTTTCTGCATCAAAATGTTTTTCCCCCTCCACAACAGGCATATGATAAACGGTAATTTCAAAGTCTTCATCATCGTTGAAAATATGCTCCGAAACAAAATAATCCACATCTTCTTCCAACCCCCGAATATACCTGTCAATACTGTGTCCGACAATACCCAACCCGTAGCGAAACCCAAAAGGGTCTATCAGCTCCATGCCTTGCCCCGCAAACATTTTTTCATCGTTCATCTCTGTTCCTCATTTTCCTTTGGCACCTGCTTGTTATCATATTATATCACTGCCATGTCTCGTTAACCCCTTTTTTATTACCCCCGCTGCCCTCTGGATATCCTCCTTGCACAATTCATCTGATTTCCTCCATGCCCCCACACTCCTTGGATATCCCACTCTCGCAGTCCATCTGACTTCCCCCGCTGCGCATCTCTTTCTTTTTTAGCCGAGCAAACTTCCCCCATATCCCAAACCATCCCTTTCCGCTGAAGCCGTTTGACCTTCCCTCGCTGCCCTCTGGATATCCCCGTTCGCGCAGCAACCTTTCTTCCCGCCAAACCAACTCTCCGCCCGATAACCGACCGAACAAACCGCATCGCCCACCCACCCCCTAAACAAATCAATAAAATACCCATCAAAAAAGAACCCTCGGAGTCTTTTTGTCGCCTGCTATAGATTGCTTCCATATCAAAATCAATCCTTCCTTTCCACCGCCCCTTTTCCCTATTCCCCTCCTTTATTTTTATTTCCTTTCTACAATTTAATTCGCACCTCCACGACTTTCCCTATCACTTCAACAGGTAATTCTCTTATCTTTTTCAAGCTGAAAAATACAGGCTCATAAGTGTTATTTGTAGGAATCAACATAACACCGCCGTCCACCTTTTTTATTTTCTTGATTGTAGCATCTTCCTCATTAATCAAAACGACTGCAATATCCCCGTCTTCAATGCCCGATTGCTTGCAAACAATGGCAATATCTCCCGCTAAAAACCTCGGACCCATGCTGTCATCTCGAACACGCAGAGCAAAATATTCTCCGTTATGCGCCATTTCGGGCGTTATTTCTTCATATTCAATAATCTCTTGCACCGCTTCAATCGGTATGCCCGCCTGCACCCTACCCAATACAGGCACTAAAACGCCTTTTGACGTAGGAATATCTGCGCCCAAAAGATAATCAATCGTTGTTTGGAATAATTTTGCTAATTTTTTTAGCGTTTCGTGGTCGGGTGCTCTTTTTCCTAACTCATATTTCCCATATGTTGATTGGTCGATATTGATTAGTTCTGCAACTTCTTTTCTTTTTAAATTTTTTCCTTCCCTTAATGACTTTAAGCGTTCTGGCAACAACGTAATCCCCACCTTTTTTACCTATATTATATAGACAATTTGTCTACTGTAAACATCTAGAAATAAACATAGCCAGAAGGGCTACTGCTTTAGAGAGCGATATTGACATATGGACGTATCGTCTATAATGTGAAGAAACTAAAAGAAGGTGAGATATTGAGACTTTGGTTTAAGGATTTAAGGTTGGGGAAAAAACTATCCCAAGCGGAGTTAGCCGACTTGTCCGATGTCGATGTAACAATGGTAAACAAAATCGAACTCGGCGAACGTAGACCATCTCCAGAACTTGCTCAAAAGCTGGGTTTAATTTTAGGGATTAACTGGACTAAATTTTACGAATAAAAGAAAAGAGTAACCAATCATGAAATACCGATTATTGAGGGCGAAAATGATGGAAGGAGGCATAGACCAAAAGTATTTAGCGAGAAAACTTGCCTTGTCTGTCCCCTGCTTGAGCGGAAGATTCACAAGCAAATCCCCGTGGAAACAAGACGAGATGTACCTCACGATGGATATTTTGATTATCCCACACAAAGAAATGCACAAATATTTCCCGCCGAACGGCGAAGAAAGGAGTTAAAGATGATGTACCTTGCAATTTCAACCCACGCACCCGCGAAGGGCGCGACCTAAAGCGTTTGAGCGTTTTTACTTTTGTGTTGCATTTCAATCCACGCACCCGCGAAGGGTGCGACGGTGCCTCATCCAGACGCTCAAAAAAACAGCTTCATATTTCAACCCTCGCACCCTTAAGTGCGTATCACCTTTTTGTTATCTGTTTGATATTTCGCAACCCTCATACCCCAACACCACAACCAACCTTCCCATTTTCATAGCCTCCGTGATGCTATTTCACCCCAACCAACACCCCGCCCCCTACAACCCCAACCCTTCCACCCACCGTGCCAGCTCATCCTGCTTCACGTTACTCCGAAACACCTTGCCCGCGCGCCAGCCCCCCGCCCCGGGGCATACCTGCCTCAGCCGCTCTTCGGTCTTGCCCATGCCGCTGCCCCCCGACGTGGCAAAGGGTACAACGATTTTGTCCGAAAAGTCATAACTCTCCAAAAACGTCTCAATAATCCGCGGCGCAATATACCACCATATCGGAAAGCCCACAAACACCACGCCGTAAACCTCCATGTCCGCCGCCTGCCCTGCAATGGCAGGGCGTGCCGCCTCGTCCTTCATCTCAACGGTGCTGCGGCTCGCAGCGTCCATCCAGTTCAAATCCTTTGCCGCATAGGCCACCGCAGGGGCAATTTCGTATACATCCGCGCCCGCCGCCTCCGCCAGCGCCTCGGCCACCTTCGCCGTCACGCCGCTGCAGGAAAAGTACGCCACCAGTATTTTCTTCTCTTTGTTCATCTTCGTTTCCTCGTTTCTTTATTCAACGTGATGGTCCATTCGCCCGTCCAACATGCTCAAAACCTCTTTTCTCGCCCACACCCGCTACTTCAGCTGCGCCGTCAAATTCTCATACAACCCGTCCATCTTCTTGAGAATCTCGCCGCTCTCATCCGTCAGCCGATAGGCCGCTGCGTAGGCAGTCGGCGCCCTGTAGCCCACAAACACACCTTCGCCTTCCTCAAACACCGCTATGCGCAGCGGCAGCTCAAAGGATATCTCAGGGTTGTCTTGCATCAACTTGGTGCCCACGGCAGGGTTGCCGAAAAACAACACCGTCGCCCCCGCCAGCGCCATTTTTGCCTCTTGGGCATTCTTACGATGATCCGCTTCATAAAAAATCGTGAGTCCTCTCTCTTCCATCTCCACCTTCAGCCTCTTCACACTCTCTTCCAAACCGTATTTTGACCGTATCTTTTTCATATTTTTCTCCTTTTTGTACTGTTTTGCCGTGCCGAAATGTCTTAGGCTTTGCGTATCGGGTGCCTGATCACCGTTTTCAATTTCTCGGGCGCGGTTTTGTGAAAATCCGACAAATATATTTCATGATGCCGCCTGTGCTCGCTCAAGTCCGTGCAATATCCCATCTCTTCGGCATAGGCATGCATGGCGGCGATGGATTTCGGCTCGTCGTCAAAGGCGCCGATGTGCATCATTTGCACACAAAGTCCCTCTTCCACGGTCAAAAACTTCGCGGAAGAGCAATCCGTTTTTTTCTTTGCCGACGCTTCGTCCACAGCCCATTGAAAGTCTCTTTCCGTCACAAAATCGGGCAGACGAATCACCGATATCCAATGAAATCCCGCTTTGTTCGCGTAGTCCGCATCTTTCCTGCCCTCTTGCCACCAAAACCCTTCCAGCGGCGGCACCACATATTCCTCAAAACCCTCGATTTTATGCGTCGTTTTGTGGCTCATCTTCAAGGTATACGCCACTGCGTACAACACTTTTATCGCCCGCTGATATGCCCCGTCTTGGTCGTTGGGGTCCCCCTTGCCCGCCACCGCAATGTAATTCATTTTTGGAATCGTCACAATCGAAGGCCTGTTTGGGGGCATATACCACTCCTTGAATTCTTTTTTAAAATCAAATGCCATTTTCTGCGCCTCCTTTGAATTCAATGCAAAATTTAACGCTCTTTTTTGCAATCATTTTGCCCCTTCGCCTTACCCCTGCCCCCACACCCAATGCCCTTTGAATACCCCGCTTGCACAGTCTGTCTTCTCCTCCTCAAGCCGTTTGTCTATCTCGCTCATAGCTATTTGACTTCCCCAAGCCGTTTGTATATCTCGCTCATAACTATCTGACCTCCCCCAATTCCCTTTTCCCTTTGGTCTATCCCTCTCTCGCAGTCCGTTTACCGCCCCCACAGCCAACACCCCAACGGTTATCCCGCTCACAGCTATTTGACCTCCCCCATAGTTTGTATATCCCACACTCACAGCAGTTTAACCTCCCCCGATCCCCTTAGGTCTATCCCTCTCTCGCAGTCCGTTTTGACTTCCCCCACAGCCCATACCCCAACGGTTATCCCTCTCGCAGCTACCTGACCTCCCCAACCGTTTGTATATCCCGCTCACAGCCTATCTGACCTCCCCCAATTCCCTTTTCCCATTTGCATACCGTTCTCTCTTAATTCGTCTGTATGCCCCGCCTTCACCACTCCGCACCCAAATTATATCCCACGTTCGCAGCGCCTCTCAACCTTCCCCACCCCCCCGCGCCGTTTGTCTATTTCACCCAACCCTTATCCATCCAATATTGCAAATCCACCGACCGACTTTGCCCCGCGGGCAGTTTTTTTAATACACTCTCTTGTAATTTTTTGCCGATAAAAAAGTATATTTTCGTTTTTAGACTTTTCTTGACCGGCGCAGTACCTCGAAACCTTCGGGCAAATGCCCGCAGTTTTGTTTCCATCTTTTTCTTTCTTTCAGCAGAAATCTCGTCCCACAAAACACCTTCCATCATGCCAAAGCCAATGCGCTTGACTTTAGATACCCCCAACCATTCCATGCTCGTCTTTACGTCGTTTTGCGCTGCCCGGTTCGGCGCACCCACGCTTTGTGTCAAAATCACCGCCGTTTTGTCAAACAGCGCAGGCTCCGGCCGATGGGCAAACCAGTGTACGCCAAAGTGATCCAACAATGCTTTTACCTGTCCCGGCGTCCTTAAAACATAAACGGGATACGCAAACACAATCAAATCCGCCTCCACCATCGCCTGCCAAATCGGACGCACCTTTTCATAATGCGGACACAGCCTCTCATCTTCCAAAAAACAACGCTTGCACCCCGTGCAGTATGCAGGCGCGTCCTTGGGCAAATAAAATTCTGTCACCTCGCTTGCGCCCAACTCGTCCAAAAACATCTCCTTCAAATGATACGTACACCCTCTTATGTCCGTGCCGTTAATCACAACACACTTCATGACAGTTCCTCCTCTTTTTCTGTTGTCACTCTATTTGACGGCGCAGCATACACCCTCATCATGCACGCCCGCCCTTCACGCACTCATGCAAACCCACCCCCGTTTTTCCCGACTCCCTCAAATCTCTCTTTTAATCCCACCGCGCTACTTCGCCTCCTTCGCACCGACGTCATTGAAAAGCTTTTTCCGCAAATACAATGCGTACAGCACCAAAACCGTTCCCTGAAAAATACCCAACAAAACGCCAAAAACGCCCTGGTTGGACACGGTAATCAGCGAAAGAAAGTTATGCAAAAAATGCCAGACCACAACGATTCCTATGCTGCCGCTCAACATTCTGATCTCAACGGCAACAACACCGAAAATAAACGCAAACACCACTTGCAAAATCGTCATCCCCACACTCGCCCCGGCTAAAAGATTGAAAAAATGTCCTACACTAAACAAAAACGAAGAGAGTAAAATGGAAAATACCCTCCCATTACTCCTCAAAATTCGGGGAATGATTCCTCTAAAATACAACTCTTCCGCAAACCCCACGCTGCAATATCCGACTCCTTGCTAAAACCGAGAAGCAACGTACAGGCTTCAACCAATACAATCGGCAAAAACCACAAATATCGGCTGCCGTCAAGTGGGCGAACCCTGCGCATACCCACATCTCCCAATGCGCCAAATGCTCTCTTGGCTATAATGAGCCCAACCAGGCCTGCAATCACAAAAGCCGCTGTCTGAACCAGCCTGCCCTGCAGTGTGCTAAGCTGCAAAACGCTGATAATCGCGCCCGACACCACAGGAAAGACCAGCATCAACATTGTAATAAGAATCGAAAATACCAAGGGATGTTTTTTCATGCTTTCAAAATCCTTCCTGCCATAATCTGCCGAAACGCACAGCCCAAAACCAACCTCCTGTGCAAAATCGCTTTGCAATCACGCCCCGCTGCCGCAAAAATAACCCTACCGTCCACTCACTTCTACCCGCGAAGGGTGCGACTTCAAGCGCCCCACCGTCCATAATGGCATCCTTATTTCAATCCCCGCACCCCGAGGTGCGGCTACATCACTTCCGTTACTCTTTTGATTTCTCGATATCTTGCAGTGCCCTTCCCCCAACCTCAACGCAGCAACTTTGCCGTGAGAAAATTTGTATAAGGACGGCTCATTTTCCACTCACACACCCGCCAAGGTGCGACTCGCAAAACCGAAGGGCAACTTTTCTCTGCCCCTTAAGCCTGCCCATCTCCGCATACCACAAAACCAACGTGCGACTTTTTCTGTCCACGCTGCGTTATTTTTGCTGACGCGCAATTGGTTTTCACACCCGCATAGATGCACTCCACTTCAGACATTTGCATCCTTTTCACTTTCCCACACCCAAGGAGATTTCTTTTGCATCGCAAGCTGCCCTCCCCCATCTCCCCATACCCAATGGATATTCCGCCTGCACAGTCCGTCTCGACCTCCCTCAATTCCCTTTTCCCTTTGGTTTATCCCTCGTTCGCAATTCGACTGCCCCCTATCCCAACATACCCCTTTGAATATTCCACCTGCGCAGTCCGTTTTTACCTAATCCAACCCCAATGCGCCCCTATGCTACTGCCAAACCTTCACTTCCGCAGGACCCGCCGCCAGCTTTTTCTGCTCCGCCTGCTTTGCCTGAAACGCGGGGTCCGACACATGCTTTTTCAGCGCCTCTTCGCTCTGCCAAACCTCAAAAAGCATGATTTTGTCGCTGTCGGGATAGGTCAACACCTCAAAATTCACGCAACCTTCCTCAGCCAACGCCGCCTTGTCGTTTTGCAGCAGCATCTCCACATACGCATCCTTCTTGCCCTCCGCAGGGGTGATTACCACCGTAATAATATGCATCTTCCTACCTCCGTTTTTCATTTATTTTGCTGTTATTATACCACGTTTTCGCCGATTTCCGCCCACACATCACACCTTGCCCACCCTTTTTCGCCTCTTGAATGCACCGCAGCCTCCCTCTGCCTTTCTCAACCGCACCCTTTTTTCCCACACCCATATAACCCCAAATCCCGATTTTTTTCTTCCCCAATTCCCCTCGCCCTTCTCCTCCCTTTCAATCTCCCATATCCTCTCTCACAGCCGATCTAACCTCCCCCGATTCCCACTACCCCTATCTTTCTCTGTCGCTCTTCTCGACCTCCCCGTATCAATTCGATTCCACGCAACCGACTTGATTCATCGCAACCAACCCCTACAATCTTCCTCTCTTTTACCTTCCCTCAATTTTCCTCAACAGCCGATTTGACCTTCCCCGATTCTCCCTGTCTTTCTTATCCTTTCAACCTCCCACAGCATTCCTCTCCTGTTTTTATATCGTCTTAACCCGCCCCGCTATCCTTCTTATTTTTATCATTTTAACTTCCCCCAGCCCCATTTCATTTCCTGCAACCCCTTTGTTCTCTTGCAGTCCGCCTTTTTTTCTTCCCAAAAAAACAAAAATTCCCCCGCTTTTTCTCCTCAGCGACAGAATTTTTTTTACCCCTGTTTTCAGTTTTCCCCCTGCCCGCCCCAAGCAGGCCGCCCAAAGCAAGCCTGCCTCACCTTTGTTGCACACTTCTATTTACTCAGCAGCGCCGTATCCTGCGTAAAACTCTTATGACTCACCTGCTCAAAGGCCTCCAAAAGCCGCGCCACCGTCAGGTTTTTCTTGTCCTCGCCCGCCAAATCAATGATCATTTTGCCCTCTTCCATCATAATCAGCCGATTGCCCATGGCAATGGCGTCGCGCATATTGTGGGTAATCATCAGCGTCGTCAAATTATTTTCCGACACAATCTGCTCGGTAAGCTGCAGCACCTTTTCCGCCGTTTTGGGATCCAGCGCCGCCGTGTGTTCGTCCAACAGCAGCAGCGGCGGTCGTTGCAATACCGCCATCAAAAGCGTCACCGCCTGCCGCTGTCCGCCCGACAGCAGCCCCACCTTGGCGTCCAATCTCTCCTCCAAACCCAAATCCAACGCCCGCAATCGCTCCTTATAAAAAGCCGTCTCCCCTGCGGGCAGCCCCCACTTTAGCCCCAGCCGCTTGCCGCGCCTGGCCGCCAGTGCCAAGTTTTCCCTGAGCATCATGCCCGCCGCCGTTCCCAACATGGGGTCTTGAAACACCCTGCCAATGTAGCGCGCCCGTTGATGCTCCGCCATTTTCGTCACATCACGCCCGTCAATATAGATGCGCCCCTCGCCGCCGTCGACGGGATATACCCCCGCCACGGCATTGAGCAGCGTGCTCTTTCCCGCACCGTTGCCGCCAATCACCGTCACAAAATCCCCCGGGGCCAGCTGCACACTCACGTTGTCCAACGCCACTTTTTCGTTTACCGTGCCCTTATAAAACGTCTTGCTCACTTTTTCAACGCGCAGCATTGGCTCCCCCTCCTTTTGCGGCCAAAATCTTTTCTTTCATCAGCGGCAGCGACAAAGCCAACGCCACAAGCACCGCCGTCAACAGTTTTAAGTCGTTGGGTGACATGCCCAACTTCAACACCGCGGCAATCACCGCGCGATAGACAATAGAGCCCAGCACCACGGCAATCAAACTGTTTTTAAAGCTCCTCGCCCCAAACAACACCTCACCGATAATCACCGAGGCCAGCCCAATGACAATGGTGCCAATGCCCATGCCCACGTCGGCAAAACCGTTGTTTTGCGCAATGAGCGCTCCGCTGATGGCCACCAAAGCGTTACCCAGTATCAGCCCCAACAAAATCGTGTGATGGGTATTGACCCCCTGGGCGCGAATCATCTGGGGATTTTGCCCCGTAGCGCGAATGCTCATGCCAACCTCCGTGCCAAAAAACCAATACATCAGCGCCGCAATCACAGCCACCACCAACACCCCTGCCGCCAACACGGCAACTTCTTTGCTCAGGCCCATCTCTTCCATCCGGCTATACATCGTGTCCATGCCCAACAGCGAAATATTCGCCTTGCCCATGACGCGCAAATTCACCGAATACAGCCCAATCATCGTCAATATCCCCGCAAGCAGAGCGGGTATTTTTAGTTTCGTGTGCATCAGCCCCGTCAGCGCCCCGCCGATCATGCCGGCAGCAGCAGCCGCCGCCACAGCCGCCAAAGGGGCCGCTCCTTTGTCAATCAAAGCAGCAGCCACCGCAGCACCCAGCGGAAAGGTCCCCTCCACCGACAAGTCGGCAATGTTGAGCACCCGAAAGGTGATATAGACCCCCAGTGCCAACACCGACCACAACAACCCCAACGAAATCGTCGAAATCACTAAACTCATTTTTTACACTCTTTTCTGATTCTTATTTTCCGTTTTCCGCATCCTTTGTCACAACTTGTGCGTCTTTCAAAATGTCTTCATCGATCACAATGCCCAACTCCTCCGCAACGGTTTGGTTAATCACCACCGAAAACTCGCTTTGTGCCTCAATGGGCATCGTGGCAGGCGTTGCCTCACCCGACAAAATTTTCGCAGCCATCTTGCCCGTTTGCACACCCAGTTTGTAATAGTCCACACTCAATGTCGCAAGGCCGCCCTCTTTGACCATGTTGGCTTCACCGCACATCACGGGAATCTTGTTCGCAGTGGTAATTTGCGTCAACATCGGCATGGCCGAAGCCACCATGTTGTCCGTGGGCACATACACCGCATCCACCTTGCCTACCAGGCTTTGTGCCGCCTGTTGAATGTCGTTGACGTTGGAAATGGTCACTTCCGTCACGGCAATGCCCTTGCTTTGCGCATGCTCCTTCAAAATCCGAACCTGAATTTCCGAATTCACTTCGCTGGACGTATAAATTACGCCCACAGTCTTTGCATCAGGCACCAGTTTTAACAATAAGTCCAATTGATCCGCCACAGGGTTCATGTCCGTCGTGCCGCTGATGTTGCCCCCGGGCGCTTCGTTGGAGACCACCAATTTCGCTTCCACATAATCCGTCACCGCCGTGCCCAAAATCGGAATATCCTTCGTGGTGGCAGCCACGGTCTGCACCGCCGGTGTGGCAATGGCCAAAATCAAATCACTCTTTTCATTGACAAAACGATCCGCAATGTTTTTCAAATTCGCCTGCTCGCCCTGCGCGTTTTGTCTGTCAATGGTCACATTTTCCCCCTCTTTATAGCCTTCCTCCGCCAACCCGTCCACAAAGCCCTTGTTGGCCGCATCCAGTGCGTCATGCTCCACAAGCTGTACAATTCCGATTTTATGCATTTGCTTTTCTGTGCCACCGCTGCCGCCGCACGCCGTCAGCGTCACAGCACACAGCGCAAAAACAGCCAAAGCCAATAAACCTTGTTTTAATTTGTTGTGTTTCATCACTGCCTCCAAAAATTTGTTTTTTATTACGAATAGCGTCCAACTTGCCTGCAAAATATCCTTGCGCTTCAGATATATTTGCCCCCAAACGAAAAAAAATCCGGAGGCCTCCGGATTTCTTAGAATTCCATAGGCCCTTTTTATAGTGAAAAAGAACCTATGCAAATTAAGTTACAACCCAAACTTAAAGTGCGTCGGTTCTTCTGTAAAAGTAATAAAAATAAAAAGAGCAGCTATGGAAAAGACTATGCATTTGTTCGCTCGGTTTCATTATTGCTCACCTATCGTAATATTGCAAACAATCATAAACCCATTCACAAAATTTTGCAACCCCTTTTTTCATTTTTTTCCAATTTTCTCAATTTTTCCTGCAACTCTCTTCCTCTCAACAATCAATTCAAAGAAATTTTCCTTCTGCCTCACGGTCCTGCTTTCTCAAATCGATTTTTCATCCTTCTTCGTCTAATCACTGCATATAAAAAACGCTTGCTTCCCGCAAAATCGGCGTTTTTTCAGCCTTGTCCAACACCACCCACCCCGCCTAGGCGCACAGACACAGCACCATCATGCTCTGCTGCGCCAAAGACGGCATGGCACCCTGCAGGCCGTAAAAAGCGCCCAGGCCCATCAAAACCGCAAAAATCATCATCCCCGCAACTACTGCGCCCATGGAGGGACGCCGTTTTTTTACGGGCGTCTTCGTGGGATGAATCCAGTGAGCAAGGCGAAAAATCATATAACCAAACACCCCGCCAAGGGTATTTAAAATAATATCGTCAATGTCGAAAACTCGGCTGGCCGTAGCAAACTGCATACATTCAATCAGCAGCGAAAAGCCCAGTGAGACAAAAAAGATCACCCGCATTTTGCGCCAATCGGGATAAATTTTCGGAAGCAAAAACCCAAAGGGCATCAGCATGAGAAAATTGCCCACAAGGTTATACAGCGACGTGGACAGACGCGCACCGCGCCACATTTTCAACGATTCCACGAAGGGTATCAAATTTATGTTTTTCCCCGGGTTGGTGAAATTGATTTGAAAAGGACTGAGGGTAAGCCCGATAACGAGTAATATATATAGAAACAACACATGCATCAGCACTTCTTGGCGCAATTCGGTCTGTTTGTTTACGTTGCGTTTGATGCTGCAAATAATCCAAAAGACAGTCAAGCCCGCAAAGGGCGGCAGCAGCGATACAAAAACCATAGTCTCTCCTTGCTCCCATCGGGCGGCGCCATAATGCCGCTCGCCCAAAACACCCAGCTATTATACCACCCCTCCAACGAAAACGCCACCACATTGCTTTGCTTTTTGATTGGCACTTCATTGAGAATGTTTTTATTTTTTCTTTGCACATCTTGTACGCACTTTACACAAGAGAGCCCAGAAAAAAGTTGACGAAAAGAAAAAGGATATACACCCCCACAAGCAGCATGCCTTCTTTTTTACTCAACCTGTGAATGCGTTGATTGTAGGCAAACACACCCAGCACAAACAAAACCGCAGCCAGCGCGGGAAAGTGCACCTTCAGCGCCTCTTCGCTCACCACTGCCACTTCGGGCGAAAGGCTGACTGCCAATCCCACCACGAGTAAAATATTTAAAATGTTTGCGCCAAGCACATTGCCCAACGCCAAGGCCCCGTGGCCGCCTCTTGCGGCGGCAATGGCCGTGCTCAGCTCCGGCACGCTGGTGCCAAAGGCTACCAGCGTTGAGGCAATCACCGCATCGGGTATTCCCACGCGCCTTGCCAGCACCTCTGCGGTGGCAACGAGCACGGCTGCGCTGAGGGCTACTGCCAGCGCCGCAAGCACAATCAGCCCCACCAACACGGCAGCCGAAGTCCTCAGCGACGGGACCTGCAAATCGCCCTCTTCGGGCAGCGGATTTTTCTTTTCCTGCATCACCAAAAATACCATGTATACCGGCACCAGCCCCACGAGCACAATGCCGCCAAAGCGCGGAATCATCGCCGTGCCGCCCACAGCAAGGGCCACTACAGGCATTGCCATCATCAGCAGTGCCACACCGATTAGCAGTTTCAGCTTTTGCCCTTCTCTTCTGCCCACGGCAATATAGCCAAACAATGCCGCCATACCCAAAATCAGCGTGGAATTGGTAATGACCGAACCCACGGCGTTGCCGAGGGCAAAGCTCACATTGCCCCGAAATGCGGCAATGATTGATACCGACAACTCCGGCAGCGTTGTGCCCAATGACACCACCGTAGCGCCGATAACCACAGCAGACAGCCCCCACTTTTCCGATAACAAAACGGCTTTGTCCACCAACAAAGAAGCTGATTTCGACAACACAAAAAGCGAAGCAGCCAATGTCAACAACACAATCACCACATGCTTATCCGTAAAAAAAGCAACCATTGTTCTCACCCTCCCCTTGCATCTGTCCACACACGCACCAAAGCCAAATAAACGCTTTGGGCGCCACGCCTTTTTAAGACGCATTTTTGCCAGTATATCAAAATACGCCTCTTCCTGCAACGAAGGCAAATAAAAAAACGCCTGCAAAGGCGCTTTTTCTATAACGGTTTTTTCTTGATTTGCCCATAGACACGGGGATACTTACTCGGTGTCTGTCCAGTCTTGCGCAGCAAAAAAATCATGCGTTCTCCCTGCCCCTCAGGCAGCGAAAAGCCATAGCTTTTCTCCTCTGTCAAACCCAGTGTCTTCATCGCCTCCGGTGCATTTTGCTCTGCCGCACCCCGCATGGCAATAAATAACCCGCCTTTTTTAATCAACGGTGCGCACAATTCGCCGAGCACAGATAGCGATGCCACAGCACGACCCACGGCAATGTCATAGCAC
>ENA-UOOM01001303-UOOM01001303.1-fermentation-metagenome-genome-assembly--contig:-NODE-1303-length-24420-cov-4.109378_pt1 | contig 24420 bp, 9 predicted proteins | sample MGYA00245781_ERZ724031 | MGnify/ENA primary metagenome ERZ724031 (study PRJEB28704, sample SAMN03018317) | fermentation metagenome | biome: anthropogenic terrestrial biome; feature: soil; material... | reverse complement strand
ATGACTGATTGTACATTTTCAGGTAATAATGCTTCAAGTAATGGTGGGGCTATTTGGAACGGTTCCTCAAATATTATGACTGATTGTACATTTTCAGGTAATAATGCTTCAACTGATGGTGGGGCTATTTTGAACAATTCCTCAAATATTGTGACTGATTGTACATTTAGTAATAATGCTTCAAGTAATGGTGGGGCTATTTGGAACAGTTCCTCAAATATTATGACTGATTGTACATTTTCAGGTAATAATGCTTCAAGTAATGGTGGGGCTATTTTGAACAATTCCTCAAATATTATGACTGATTGTACATTTAGTAATAATGCTTCAAGTAGTGGTGGGGCTATTTATATTTATGCTGATAATGATAATGTTAAAAATTGCAGTTTCAAAAACAATACACCAACAAATCTTTATGTAGACGGAACTTATTCAGGTACAGTAACAAACTGTTACTGGGGAACAGACACACCAACAACAAGTGATTATGGAACAATCAGTAATTATACCGTAACAAATAATGCAACTAGTAAAACCGTGTACAACATAATAAAATACACTAAAGCCTCTGTAACAACAGGCACAAACATACCCTTAATAATAAAATGTTTAGATTGCAACGGCAACCCAATACCGAATATGATATTAACACTTAAAGACGGAACAAACACATTAACCACTTTAACAAGCGACACTAACGGATTAAGCACTTATACAATAACAGTAACAGCAAGTATGAGTTTAACAATCACAAATACTGCAACAGATAATTATAATAGTTGTACAAGCGAAACAAGAACCATAACAGTTTAAATCATAATTAAATAGGCAATATAGCATAGTCTGGCTAATGCGTTTCACTTGTAATGAAACGAACGAGAGTTCAAATCTCTCTATTGCCTTTCTCTTTTTTTAAAAATTTACCTCTTTATATAATACAAAATTTATAAAATTCTTATAAAAGAGGTAATATATTATGACTGAATTAAAGAAATTTAAAATGGGTAATTTAAAAGGCCCGCAAGGAAATTCTGCAGTAGTTAGAGGAAAAATAAACGCTGCTACCGATTTACCGTCACCAATTTTAGATAATACAACATATACTGTTGGTGATAGTAACACTATTTTTATATATGAAGTATACAAATGGGTACAATATTATCCATTAATTGGACACGTAGATACATCAGCAAATTTACCAACTGGTACAGAAAATGATATGTATTCTGTTGGAACCGATAATCTTGTTTACTTATATACCGAAAACGCATGGACTCCATTATATGCAATAACCGAACACGTATCAGCCATTAGTGACTTACCGTCATTAAGAGAAGGAGATTTATATGTTGTTGGTGATGATTGTATATTATATAGTTATTCTGGAGGCGCTTGGATAAATTGTGGAACCATTAAAGGAATGCAAGGTATTCAAGGTGAAACTGGACATTCCCAAATAGGTATAGCTATTGTAAACGAATTACCAACAACTGGAGACCCAACAACTATTTACTTCATTAAACAAAGCGATGTAGCCGGAGATAATATATATGATGAATATATATGGGTCGATACAACATTTGAAAAATTCGGACAAGCTAAAATCGATTTAAGTAATTATTATACAAAAACCGAAATAGATACATTATTTACAGGTTATTATAATAAGGATTATATTGATAATAATATTAAAACAACTTTAACAGATATAATTACAAGACTTGGGGTATAAAATGAGCATCAAGAGCGAGTTAATTACGCAATTAACTAATCAAGGAGTTAGCGTAGATGAAAACTTATCAATTTTAGATATGATAAACTTAGTAGAAAAAATTCCATCTAAAACTATTAGACAAATTACTCGCATATCTGATGTTCCATATACAACTTTAGATGGTACTGGATTAAGTTATATCAAGCACTTAGATGAGAAAATCCAAAATGCGCAAATTAGATTATGTAATTATTTATTAGAAAAAAATGTTGGCGTTAATGAAATTAGTCATAATACACAATTGTTTACCTTAATAAGAAAAATTTCTGAAATTCAAAGAGCAGAACCAACAACTATAGCAATTACTACAAGCGCAGACACACAATATATCGAATCAAGTATTAAATTAACAGCTACATTAACAAGTAATGGAACTGCGCTTGCAAATATGCCGATTATTTTACATTGTAGTAATTCGGCAACTGCCGATGTGAACACAAAAACGAATTCGGCTGGTCAAGTTATTTTTAATGTTACTCAAACTAATGAGGGCGCATATACATATACCGCAATATTTAATTCTGAGAGTACATATGCAAGTACACAAACAAGAAAAGTGCTTAGTTTTAAAAAATACGATGTAACTATCCAACAATCTCATAGTACAAATGCAAGTGTTAATCAAACAGTTACAATTACTGCAACATTATCTAATACATCTATTAATGAACCGGCAATTAATTTTTATATTGATGGAACTAAAGTTAGTAGTATATTTCCAACAAACGGTGTTGCTACATATGATATAAAATATACGACACAATCGACACATACTATATATTGTACTTACGATGGTAGTGCTAAATTTTCATCATGTAAATCAGCAACTACAACAGTAACATATAGTAAAATCAATACTACTACTAATATATCATATAATAACTCCAACATTAATGGACAAACAATTAATGTCTCATCTGGAACTACGGCAACAATTACTGCAACTGGTATTGGAAATGTTATATTAGTGATTAATGGAAGCTTAAAAACTGGAATTAACTCTGTTTCATGGTCTTATACGTTTAGCCAAAATACATACAGTATATCAGCGTCATCTACTGGTAATGATACATATAATGGAGCAAGTGCAAGTGCTACAATTTCTGCATTTAGTAAACAAGATACATCAATAAGCCTATCATTAAATCAATACCCATATCTTAATGAAAGTACAACTATAACAGCAAAAACATCTGTTAGTACGGGAGGAACTGTTCGTATACTCATTAACAATAGCCAAGTTGCTGGCCAATATACATCAAATGGACAACTTAGTTATAGTTTTACTCCTACATCAACAGATAGTTATACTATCGCAGCGTATTTTGATGGAAATGATAGTTATAATAGCTGTAATAGTGGTACGACCCAAGCATGGCCACAATATCATCAAATAACTCCATCATTATCATTATCAGCTAATCAAGGAAGTATATATGTGGGACAAAGTGGGTCATTTAATGTATCATGTAATTATGAAACCGGAATGACATATAATGGTAATAATGTTAGTGGGTCATTTTCTGATACATTTAATACTCCCGGAAGTATAGAAGTACGTGTATATACAAATGAAATGTATAGTGGTAATCAACATTATATTCAAGTTTCTAAAGCAGTTACTCAAGTAGTTAATAAACGTACTTTTACATATAGCGTAGTTGCGGATAGTAGGGGAATGTATCCGGGCTGGCATTATGATGTTAGAGTAACGGATTCAACTGGGGCATATGTAAGTGGTATGAGCGCTCAAATGAAGTTATCAACTGGACATACTTTATATTCAAACTCAACTACATCTGGTATGTTAGATTTTTATGTACCAGATAGTATATCTCCGGGAGAGATAAGTTATACAATTACCCCAACATCATATAATAGCACTATGTATACTGGAAACGGAACAAGCGGTAGCATAACTCTTAATAATTACGCATCTGCAAGTACTGGATATGTAGGACCATCATCACCCGGAACAAGCGGTGGGTGGAATAATATTGGAAATATTAGTAGTAATGATAACAATCCCGCTACATCTGTTAGTATAGCTAATGGAAGCGCCCCTACTATGTTTTATGGTCAAAACTTTAATTTTTCATTTAAAGGTACATTAATAGGAATTACAAATGTAGCAGCCGGAGTTAAAGCGCTAAAAACTAGTTCATGTAATTTTGGTCCTCCTATATTATATGTTACATATAATGGTGGAGTATACTTAAATCAATATGGAAGTACTTCTCCTGCAACAAGTTACTCTGAAAGCGTTGGTGGTAGTAGCTGCAATATTACGGGTTTTTCATCAAATCTAATAAATTTATATATAACTTATGAAAAAAACGCTGGTTCGGCTGGTCGGATTTATGTTGATTTTATAGGTATTAATTTAACATATAACTATATTCCGGCACAATAATGAGGTTAAAAAATGAAAGTAACGGTTGATTACAAAGAAAATTATGATTATGGAGCAAGTACGAGTACTGCAACTATAACAATGGCACAAGCCGATACATCAATACAAATATATACTAATAGGGAAACAACAAATGGAATCATCGTTAGGTATAACGAACAAATGATTTTAACTGCAAAAGTAGTTGATGATGGCGGAAAAGATATAAAATATGGATATGTACAATTTTATAATTATGATACACAAATAGGTAAACCATCTCCGGTAAATAATAAAGGAGAGGCATATTTAAAATTTAAGCCAAAAAAGAAAGGAATTATTAAAGCTCAATATATAAAAAACAAGTATTATAATAGCAGTACATCGAGTACAAAAGCATATAAAATGCAAAATATTAATACAGATATTAATATTAAGGCGAATGGAAAAACACCACAGCAACTAAAAGATAGCCCAGAATATGTTAATAAAAAATCATTAGTCAAATTAGAGGCTACTGTAACTCAACAAGTGGTTAAACAAGAAGAATATACAAGTAATGATAATACAATAACCAGAGAAGTATATGAACAAAAACCCTTAGATAGAGGAACTATAACGTTCGTATCTTATAAAAATAACGATACAGATGAGGGAGTTGTTATTGGACAAGCAGTAACCGTTGATTCAAATGGGTATGCTACATTAGAATATTCACCAATGCAATTATATGATGACCCACAAACAACCGAATATATTCGAGCAATATATAATTACGGACAAAAATTCAGATATTATAACTCATCATATGATATATGTAATATAACAATTGTTAAGGACGCAAAACCATTAATCTCTATTAACCCAGTTAATACTTATTATGATAATGCTTTTTCTGTACAATATAATGTTGTTGAAGAAAAAAATGGTGGATATTCTACGATTACAGATAGTGGAGCAGGAGTTATTAAATTATATATAGATGATAAAACAGAGCCAATTAAAACATTATCAATAACAACTGGAACAGCTGTAAGTGGGGCATTATCGAGTGGAAACATATTAAGCCTAGCTGGCAATATCTCATTAGGTTATCATACATTTTATATCACTCATCAAGGAGTTGCATATAATACAAGCGCCACAGAGAGTAATAGAGTAACAATTAATTTATTAAAGAAATTTATTAATATTACGCCAGTTATTAATTTAACAAAATATTCATCAGCGATTGTAAATAATCCTTGTATATTAGAGGCTACTGTAGACCAATCAGAATATATTGGCAATAAAATGATATTTTATATTAACAATGGTAGTATTACTCAAGAAGAAACTATTAATAGTAACAGATATGCCAGTTATGATTTCAGAGGAAATCCCGGAGATTATACTGTATATGCAAAAGTTGGTGCAAAAAATATTGAAAATTATTATGCAAAATATGTGTTTAATGAAGCAACAAGTCAAGTATGTAATTTTTCAATTCTATCAAATGTTAAATTAAATTTATCACCAAATGTAAGTCGAGCAGAATATAGAGGTTCAATGAACCCAACTGTTTCAATTGAAAATGCTTATAACGCCGGCAATAGTAGATTATATCTAAATGTAGCTGGCAATGAAGTATCTACAAGCGGAACCGAATTATCATTACCATGTAGTGGCTTAGACCCGGGAACATATACTATTAGAGCATATACTGCTGGTGGAAATAACTATGGAAAGGGAACTCCAATGTCCGCTTCTGCTACCGTTACAATACATAAACAATCATTACCATTAGCTGGCTGGACATCGTCGCAACAAACATGTGATTGGATAAATGCTCCACTATGGCTTAATGTAAGCGATAAGTACCATGAAGGATTTACTTATGATGGTACCGAGCAGTTTTGTTTTGAACTATGGAATAATGATAATAGTGGTCCACATATTAAATATTATAATAATAAAGCACCAGAATATTATGCAACCAGTAGCAGTACGCTACCATCATCAACAACATCAACCGAAATAATTGATGTATATATGCACACTGGATTATTATATGGTAACTTGCCATTAAATTTAAGCGCTGGCCAATATAAGGTAAAATATTCTTTTACAAATAGTAAATGGTATGATGATTTTAATACAAATAGATTTTATAGAGTTGATAGAATATTGAGACCAACAAAATTTATTATGGATAGCGAATGTCATTATCCATCTTTAATTAGCGGAACTGATTCTTTTAAAATAAAACTTATCGCAACTGCAAATAATACAACAGCTGGTTCATCTGGATACTCATATGATATCGGTATTCCTGATGCTCAAGTATTAATATTTTTAAGAGGAGATACTAGTCGTAAGGAGATTGTTTATTTAAAAGAAACTGGAAGTAATGGAGTATGTGGTATCGATATAACATTCCAACCAAATGAAGTTATACATGCAAGAGTAGAATATTATCCTAATAGAATTTATACTCCATCAGTAAAATATGATGCCGATAAAGTAATTGGTAATCTTAATTATGAAGAAACTGAAAACCCAAGAAGTATGCAATATCAATATTATAGTGGGTCAAGCTGGAAAGATTCTAATAACGGATATTCTGGATTTAGACGGTGATTAAATGAATATAACAGAAGTAAAACAATACAATCATAAAATAGGCATTATTGAAATAACTAATAATAATTCACATAGTTTATATAATTATTTAATTACCAAAATTACTTTAAAAGATGTTCCATCTTATAATACTATACGTTTTAGTTATGAACCAAATTCTCAATTCATTCCGCATCAACAAATTGACCATGACTTTTTTATGCAAATTCCTAATCAATTAAATAGTACGCCACTATATATATACGTTCATTATTTTTTAAAAGAGCTATATGAATATGAAGACGATACTATAGTTCATGCTTTAACTGATTTTAGTAAAATGAATATTACATCAAATCATTATAAATCAACTATTACAGATAAAAATACTTTAAAAGTTGATTATTTACTAGATAATATCTCACGAAATCCAAATTGGAAAAACGTAGTCCAAACAGATTCCGTATCTGGTGCCGGAGTAGCAACAGAAAAAGGACACTATCCATTAGATTCTAAATATCGTATTACGGACTTTAGATTTTTTAATGAACCAGTACAAAAAACCGAAGCTGATTCTAAAACATATTATGAATGGCCAAACACTATTACAGATACAACTGCACAATGGAAAGCAGTAATTAACTCCGATAAAATATCTAGCTATATTACTGACAAAGACCAACCACTTAATATGTATATGGAGTATAAATTTTTACCAAGTAGTTCTGAATATCATGAACATTATATTGGATTAAAAAGCTCAACACCAGCATTATCTGACCCAATAGTATCTAATACTGATAATATTAAATTGGTTAATGAGGGATTAGGTGAATCTACATATCGTGTCGCAAGATATGGAGACCCAATGAATAACGAAGCATCTATGTTATTAAAAAAAGATAATAGTGTTAATTTCTTATTTAATCCAATACCAGTTAATGATGGGTGCAAAATAACTAAAGATGTATGTGGAGATTATTTTAAATTTTTATATAATGGTACTAATAATGGGATTTCAAATCAAACAATAAAACTTGATACTAATTCCAGTTATACATTAACATATTTTATTTATATACCATTTATTATAACATCAGACAATAACTATTACATAGAAATAGATGGAAATAAGGTTGAAGATAAATTTTTAAATATGGATAAAATATTATATAGAACATGGAATTATCATGAAATTAATTTTACACCAAAATCTGAAGATGTTGATATTATAACCCATCTATGTTATGATGATAATCAAGATTTACCAATTTATATATATAATGTTCAAATAACAAAAGATAGTGTATATAGCCCATTGATTAAATATAATAAAGCAAATGTACTTGTACAAGAAGATAATAAGTTTGCATATAAACCATATAGCACAGATATTACTAAAGTTAGTTATCCGTATGGAGATAATCAATATAAGGTTCAAGATTCAAATTTAAGTAAAATACCAGTTATTGATGTTTACGCTCTACCTGATATGTCCTATATTATGAACGATACAGATATTTATTTAGGATATTATAGTAATACTATAACAGAAGTAGGTGCAAGCGGTAACTTATATTATAATAAAAAAGAAAAACGATTTGAAAAATCAGACGGTACACAATGGGTAGTAACTCCAATTATTTGCGCACAAGGACCAAATGAAATTGTTATACACACATTAAATATTTATGATAATGAAGTAAAAACTGGAACGGTTTCGTTATCAATAGAAGATGCAGATGAAAGAACAATCCATCAATATGGGGAATCGGTTATTAATGAAGATACTGGATTATCTTCTATTTACGCTAATCTCGGAAATTATGAATTAAACACAAATTATTATTTAAATATTAAATATAGCGACCCAGATTGCCCATTAAGAGTAACGAATACTAAAATATTAATGAATGTTACTGAATCACAAATTACGCTTACGCCAACATTATATGACGGAACAAATTATATACCAGATAATTTAGCGGGTTCAACAGTTTTAGCTAATTGGAATAATGTGCAATACGCTACATTAGTGACAAAACTCGTATTTACTGTTGAAACATTAGAAACATCTGTTGGAAGCTCAAAAGTATCAAGTGGAAATATGTCATTATATATAGATGATGTATTAATAGAAACAACTCGTGTAGATGATGGTATTGCCGATTTCTTTGTTGATAATACAATTATTACTGCATCTGGTACATATGTATTAAAATTTGAATATCGTAGTGCCGAAGATTATTACCCAGACAAAACAATTTACAAAACGCTCCAAATAGTGTAAAATCATATACACTACAAAATAAAAAAATAAATTATTTCCATGCGCGTTTAATTTAAACACATTTACGATTAATTAAATTATTTAAAATATAATAAGTATGTATTTAATTAATCACTATTTTTATATTTCGCATACTTTATTTCAACCTAAATAGCTTATTTTTAAAAAACTCCCTCTTTATATAATACAAAAAATAAAAAGTTTTATAATTATTAATGAGGTATTAAATGTCAGAATCATACAAAACACTTCCTACTGTAATAGAGGGAACAACTGGGCACTCAACTAAACATGCAACCCAGCAAATCACTAATCCTAATAATTTAACAAGTACAAATACCGCTCTCGCGTTTTGGGGTGTACAAAAACCAAAATATTTAGGAAATTATTTACGGGATTGGCCAGATGCTATATCTAGTAAGTCAGGAAGTTATTATACGCCGGAAAAAATTGTAGCTAAAGGATTTAGCAAATCTAATGATATATCAGATGATGGAGAAATTAAATCCATTAAGGTAATTTATAAATATGGGAAAATCTCATATTCATCTAAGACAGCACATGGTACTTTTGGTAAACCAACAATTATTTTATCAAATAATAATAATCAAATTAGTTCTATTAAAGGTAATGCGCCACCTGCTGATGGTATTTATAATAATAAAGGTCAAAATGTTAATACGCGAGAATTAACAAATACATATACCAATACCTTTGATATTAGTGCATCAAAATTAACAATGAATGATGTTAAAAATTTAAATATTAGTTTTGCTAATACAAGTAACACATCAAGCAATCATTGTAGAATTGTAATGCAATATATACAACTTGAAATTGAATATGGAGATACTCCAAGATTTAGAACATCTATTGCTTATGATGGAGATAAAGAAAGAGTATTAGGAGAACCAGTTGATGTTTGGGTACAAGTTCAAGGACAAAATTCTATTAGTACAAATACCGAGTGCGATATACAAATCCCAAGTTCTTTTAATATTGATAAAGACAATATCGATGTAAACTATGGTAGTTTGGGAACTGCAAATACAGCTGTATTATATAATGATGAAGCTGATGAAATAAAAACACCTCATAATGTTGTAAGAATTGATAGTGCTAAAAACGTTATTCATTGGAGTATTAATGTATTAAATAATTTAAACACGGGCATCGATAAGAAAGGAAACCCATTAAAACAATTAACTGCAAAATTATTTTTTACTTTTATTCCACAAGAAACCGGTAACCAAGTTGTTAGCTCAACGCTTCTTAAGTTTGCAGATACTGTATATTACACAGATAGCAGACAATTCCTTATTTATAAAATTAGTAAGTCAGAATCATTAATACTTAATGTTGATTCTTCATTATCAAATATTGGTGAATCTAATTCTTTTACTATTATATATACCACCAATGCCCAAAGTGATGGAGCTATTCATATTAAAACCGAAGAAATGCGTGCTGATTCTGTTAAAACCCCAATGAAAGTAACAGAGTGGAAAGTTAATGATGTTGTACAAACACTTCCATCTCAAGAAAATAATACTGAACACTGGTACGAATATACAAATAAAGCAACAGTAACTATTGTAGGAAAAATAGATACAACGATAGCTGGTACATATAAAATCACAGTTTCAAAAGACAATATAATAAGAACTAAACAATTAACAATTTTACCTCAATCTTTTGATAGAAATAGTGTTGAACTGTCTATGGAAGATGGTACTGCTGTTGAATATAATCATATAATATTTACAAAAGGTGATGATTTAGAGAGACCTTTAATATTTACTCAACTTGAACCACTAAACAGCCCACTAAATGATTTAACTATTAAAGGGATAAACACGCATATTCCTCTCGAGCAAACCCAATATGTTACTTTTGAAGTTAGTATGGATATTGACGAACAAAGAACATATGATAATATCTTATTTGAACCACAAATTATTAATGGTACAGAAAATGATATTGATATTTTAGTTGGTTGTAATCCAAACTGTCAAATTATTAATTCAAAATATATATTGCTTGATTCCATATCAACTGGTGAAGTTAAAAAAGTTAAATTAGCTGTTTGTTCCGATATTGCTAAAGTTGATAATATGAAGTTATTATTATATGGTGAGTCTGAAAGAAAAGTTAATAATAAAATAGAAACATTTTCAACACCGGCAACAGTAACATTTAAAGATATACCTACTTTAAGACTTAATATATCCAATAAAGATGACTTGCATGATATTACGTACACCTTAGATGAGTATACAGATGATATTATTTATCCATCTTTTACATTATTATATAGTGTTCAGAATATATCAAATTTAACAGCAGATATTGTAAATATTAAAATCACAGAATCTAATTTCTTTAACATAACATATCCATCTGATTTAACTCATGAATTTGATAAAAACAAAAATGTATGGAATATTAAAAATTTACAACCTAATGAAATTAAAACTATTGCAATACAATATACTCCAACAAAAAAAGGTTTATATCAATTTATTATGGAAACAGTAGATGATATTAATTTAGTTACTGATGATGTATATAAAAATAAATTTGCTTATGATATGGCAGTTGATATGGAACCAATAACAAATATAACTACTTCTGTATCTAATACTCGGCCTACTGTTGATGATTTTATTGAATATTCTATTACTGTAGAAAATAATTTAAAAACAAGAGATAAATTAGTAATTGATTTATTTGATGTCGGACAGTTTGAAGATTTCCATATGGCAAATCATTATAATTTAGAATCTATTGATTTAGAATATGGTACATTTGATAAAGCAGATTCTGGAAATAAAATAGGGACTTGGACATTGTACAACTTAGGAATAGGACAAACATATTTCTTAAATTTAACATTAAGACCATTTAATACGAGCGCACATAATATACAACTAAAAGCTAATAGTCTTGATGTTGTAAAAACAAATATAGTTAATGTTATTGAAAGAAAATCTAAAATTGATTTCGATGTTTATCAAGGTATTGATTTAAGAGATGATAAAACTTTTCCTGCATCATGTTCTGATTACACAAAGTTCTGTGATAATGATTTCTTATCATTAGGCGATGAATATGGATATGTTATAACAGTCAACAATAATAATAAAAACGATGAAGATGATTATGGAAATATTTATGTTGAGGCTATATTACCACCAGAATTAGAATATAGTATTGTTGATAGACATATTGAGTGCGAAAATGGACATATAATTGTTAATAATGATAATGATAAATGTAATATCGTTGGCTGTAATTCCACAAATACTTTTTGTACTGAAATGAATTATAAAATAGAACACTTAAAAGCATGCGAATCAACTACAAAATGCTTTGCCATTAAACCAAAATATGAGGGTACATTTACTGCATTATTTGTATTGTATGGAGATAATATAAATGTTACAACGAAAACATTAACCATTACAGTAAATGATATATACCCAGAATATAAGCTTGAGCATTTTGTAAATATATATAATTTTGAAAGATTAAATCAATATTATACATTTGAATTAAATGGAGATGGAACTGACTTAGTTAAAAAATTCCATAAAGGAGACCGCTCAATAAAAATGATTCAAGATAATCCATATGATGTTAAGGCTCTTGAGTCGTATACTGGAGCTAATTTAAAAGAATTATGTACTAAGTTAGAAAATTCACGATATATTAAACCTACATATTTAAGAAATGGAAATAACGCATTATATAATGCCGCTTATCAATTATATCCAGATGGTTTTATTCGCAGATTTGGATTAATGCCATCAGAAATATATCATAATACCGGGGTATTGCCAACTACAAAAGATATGGCTGATTTAGGTATGAAATGGGCAATGGAAACTAAGTGTGAACAAAATATGGATACATGGAATTCTAAAGTATGGTCAGGTGACCTATGGGATTCTGGTGTATTTAAGTTAACAATTGATTATGATAAAGTTCCATCTAATTTTTCAACCATTGATTTAGAAACATTACAAATTATTGTCGACAGAACAAAACCATTTGGAATGAAAGGTATTACATATTATTCAGATACAGAAAGATTTAATGCTTCGGTTAATTTTGAAATTAGCAATAAAATTATTAATAATATTAAAATGCCGGTATCAATTAGTGATTTCGGTACAATATCTCAATATACTCACGCTGATGGTAGATTAAGTATATATAATTCTACAACTAACTTTAAATTACATAACCCAAATATGAAATTAGGAATTAATTCAATAGATAATCCTACCTATAAAGTAAATGATAAAGACGCTATGAATTTAAAAGCTAATTTAGATGTACAAGCTATCTATTTAGCAGAAGAATATTCATTACATACAATAAGAGATTATAATAGTATTTTTGAATTTAATGATTTAAGCAATTTCGATATAACAAAACCGATTACAACAGTATCACAAGACGACGCATTAAATAGTATTTTTATATTAAGTGAATATAGTAATGATTTATCATCTACTCAAACTAAAACTATGATAGCAAAAGATATTGAGGAAGATTATCAATATCTATATTACTTTGATAATGATGTTGTTAATAATACAGAGTTTGGTTTATATATAAAAGGACAAAATGATTACATTACTGTATCAAGATGTAAGGATATCGTACATAATATTGATGGATTTAAATATACTATTAATGGAGAAACTGAGCGTATTATTAATTTAACTGATAAAATATATACTTTTAAAATATTAGTACAAAGAAGTGCGAGAGATTATTTACATTTCTACTATGTAGTTAACGAACAAAAAGTTGCGCATCATATCGGTTGTTACAAGGATTATCAAACATTAGATACTCAAATTGTTTATGCCTTAAAAAATAAAAATATAGATAATGAAATTATTTATTCATGTAAAGATAAACAAACATTAGGAACAGATGAAAACATTACTATTTCATTATCCAATAATTATAATGTTAATAATTCTTATAGTGATTCGGTCTTACAAATCAAAGATGATATTAAATGGCAAAATCTTTCAAATATTAACAATAACAATCAAACATTTGCGCTTTGTAAATATGATATAAATAAAGATAAAGAATGTATTAAAGCAGGAAGTAAACGATATTCAAGCCCAGTTATTGCTTGTTTTGATAATATAGATATAGATGATGACGCCGAAATTCAAAGTATTGATTTAAAAATTAAAGCACAAAGTAATAAAGGTAATTTCTTAAATGATATTGATGCAAGTGTATTATTGAATGGTAAATCTTATATTCCAGATAATGGCGGAAATAAGATAATTTATCCATCAGAAACAACTAATATTGCAAAAACATATAATCCAGTAATTGATATTAATGCTACAAATATTACAAGTTGTAATAATTGCGGTAGTGAATTAGTTGGTATTTATGATAAATGTCCAATATGTAATTCTACTGATTTACATATCGCTGTTGATAAATATACTACTTGTCATTATTGTGGAATGTCATCTAAAGGACAATATAGTCAATGTCCACAATGTGGCTCTAAAGATGTAACTTATGATAGCATTACAAAAACAACGACATATTGTAACAATTGTTATAAATTATTTGATGGATACTATACCATATGTCCATATTGTAATAGTAAGGATATTGAAGTAATAGAAGGTACAAATAATGTAACTGTTTGTGATAATTGTGGTCGTATATCTGCAGGGCATTATAAAAACTGTCCATTTTGTGCATCATCAAAAGTATATTATTTAAATAATCTTAATGCTAAAGAGTATGTCGATAAAGTTTATGATGAAAAAAAGAAATATGATTTCGGGGATATATATTTCAACACTAATATCGATAAATTAGATTTATTTGATTTAATTATACGAATGAATGATAAAACACAAGATATTGATAAATTAGAAGAGTTAATTTTACATATTAAAGGAACTAATAATAAAGAATATGGGTTCTTTGTCTGTGAAAATTGTCATAATATTGGACAAGGAACAATAACACAATGTCCATATTGTGGAAGTACATTAGTAGATAATTACGGCTCAGATAATTTAAAATTAATTGGATATAGTTTATATCAAGGAGTTACTTCTAAAATTAATCTTGATGCTACAATACCTCAAGGAGAATTTGATATACCAATAGATATATTGCCATTAATCAAACAAAACAAAAATTCATTTTTTACTATACGATTACTTGCAGAAAATAGGTATAATGATACATTAGTAAAAACAATTAATGATTTAGACATTTTATTGGAAGATAAAGAAAACCTTATTAACTCTCTTAATACAATAGATATCAAGATTACAGATATTGAATCTAAAAATAAATATATAGAAAATGACTTATGGGATAACATAAATGGGTTAATTGATAAAAACCAAAACCCATTATCATACACAGTTCCATATAATAAAACATATACCGAAAGTTTTAATCTTAGCGGTTTTGATTTTACTGATATTAAATCTGTTGATAAAAATATTATTAATATTAAAGGAATTAGTTATGCAGATACAGAAATAACATTAAAATTAAAATGTTCATCTGATAAGTATGAAACTGATTATGTAACAATTACCGATATTACTCCGGGTACATTTGATATACAATACAATATTAATGACTTAGTAATACCTGAAATGCTGAATGATGAGTTTAATATATCATTCTACTTTAGTGATATACCATCGCTAACAAAAGTTAAAATATTAGATATGTTTCTTGATATTGATTATAATAAAGAGATTATATCATTACCACCAATTGAACATAATGTTTATACAAAAATGGAAGATAATTTATATTGTTTGTTATCATCTAATAATTTATGGGGATTAAAAGAAAAATCACCAAAACAAATTAATGGTTATAACTTAAATAATAGAGTCTTAGGAATTATAGATTTTAATTATATTGATTATAACGAATATATAAAACTATATTCTATTGAATTAATTGTTAAATATATTGATAAAAATTATAAATTAATTACTGATGTTATTTCCTCAAATCATGATTCTGATAAAATTAATATTAAAAACTCAATAATTAATTTGTATAATGGAGAGCGAACCAATGACTACACAGTAGATATGTTTGAAAAAATGTCTAATCCATATGGTAATAGTATTATTAATGATAGTAAAGTTTCTGTAGATGTTAATGACGAATATTTAAATTATATAGAACTTCACGATGGTTTATATCAAGCATTTACGCCAAAATCTACCGTAATTGATGGTATAGGATTAAATGTATTAAGTAAAATTGGCTATCCTCATAACAGAATAAAATTGTGTATCTATGATGATAAAAATGGTGAACCAGATAATTTAATAAGAAGTCGATATATCGATGGTTGGGGTTATCAAACCAAAGAATTAATTAACTATGACTTATTCGTTACTGGATTAAATGTTACTGACCAATATTGGCTTGGGTTAGAGTTACCAGAATATGATGAATATAATTATTATACATTAGGTTTTAATAATAATAAACATATTGGAAAGTTATTGAAAAAAGAGAACAATAATAAATATCAAGATATAAGTAATTTATGTTTAAGTTTTAATTGTTACTCGCCACAATATACATATATAGCTCATAATCCACAATTACAATCTGGAAATAATTTTTCGGTTGCTTTAGATGGAACTGATGATTTTAATATTGAATATGATTTCTATCGTCAAAATTTAAATCAAAATATTGAAATATCTAATTTAAAAGTTGATAGAGGAAAAGATTATTCTAAAAACTATAATACTTCTGTATTCGTTAAAGATATTGAAGCTCAAGTTGGCGATACTTGTAAATTTGAAGCTTGGTTAATGGCAGATGATATAGCACTAGGTACACTTAAATTTTGGATAAATGATATACCTATTGAGCCAGAATATACATTAACAACCGAAACTGATTTGGTTAGTGGTCAAATTGCAAATCATGGTATTATAGAATATACATTACCAACAGAATATAATAAGATAAATTATGATTATAATATTAAAGTTGAATATATACCAGAGGGCAATATTTACAAATCTAGTACTGGATATGGAACATTAACTATAACATCTTATAAAAAACCAAAAATACAATTAATTGGTGCTACAAGTACTAATGATAATAGTTTAAAATTATCAAATGCTAAATATTATATTGAACCATTTTATAAAGAAAAAGTTACTATATTATATCAAGTACTTGATGAAAATAACGCCCCATTAACTAATGGATATATCTATACAGAACTTCGTGATTCTTTAAATGGTAATATAATTAAAAAAGATGATAGTGGATATATTAAAGTAGATAGTGATGGAAAAGCTAGTGTTACATATGATACAAAGGATATCATACCAAGCGAAGACCGATTTGTGGTTTATGCAGAATATGACCCACGTAGCTTAAGTAGTTCATATAGTAAAGCTAATGCTCCTCAACTTTATATAAATAGTAAAAAATTAAATACTGATATTAAAGTTAATTCAAATGAATTTTCAGCTTATAGTAGTGATAAATTAAAAATATCTTTATTAGAAAAAGATAGTACAATTAATTATATTACAAATGATACGGTTAATGTTTATTATTATAAAGAGGGCGCCGAAGATAAAAAACAATCGGTTTTAATTAAAGATGGATATATAGATGAATTATTTAATGGAATATATTGTTTGATACTTAACTTATCTGCTGGTAACTGGATATTTAATATAAAATTTGGAGGTAATAATTACTACAATAGCAACCAAATTGAAACTAATATTAATATTTTACCTATTCCTGCATTTTTAAATAGAGATGATGGTTCAATGCGAGTTAGGTTAGAACTTAAAGCTGGTAGTAATGTATCGGCCTTAGCTGGACAAACGATTACGATGTACAATGACGATAAAAGTATTCAATATTCTGTAAATACTGTATTAGAAGGTACATACGGAGTTGCTGATTTCACACAATATAAGACTGAAGCTTTTAATACTCATGTACTATATGAATATGTTGGAACCGATTTTAAAGTTGATGATAAACTAGATGGATATATGTAGGTGTATAAGATGGCAGATTTTGATTTAGGAAAAGTAAATATTACAGAAATGATAAAAATAACAGATAGTGAAACCGGAGAGGTTTCATATCTAATACAAAAAAATGATGAATGGATTACAATAACAGAAGAAGAATATAATAAAAAATTAGAGGGATAAAATGGGAGACACATATATTACAGATAACGGTAAATTAGGAATGTTACAAAAAGCATTTCTTAATGATAAAGGTTTTAAATATTTAGCCTTAGGTGGAGAAAATAGTTCTGCTGTACAATCTACCGCATCTGCATCTAATGCAGATAATTTTCAAGAAGTAAGCGGAGATGGGTATAGTAGAGCAGATTTGGTTCTAAGTAATACTGGAACAAAAAGTATTACATTATATGGAACTTTTGATGATTCAAATTATTCACCAGTCGGTGGAGGAATTATAAAAGAAATAGCAATTTTTGATTCCGCAAATGACGGTACAATTTGGGGTATTGCAAAAGTACCAGAGATTACAAAAAAAGATAGCGTGTCTATGCAATATAATCTTATCATATCTTTAGATTAAGGTGATTAAGTTGACTGGATATTATAAAAACGTTACAAGTGATTTAAAACCCGGTTATCCAGCTCGTTCATCTGATATTAATTCTATACAATCTGCAATAGATACTGCACTTACGGAGTTAGCTATTGATGTAGAAGGACCAGCTGTGGTTTTAGGAGGAGACCCAAATAGTTTTATACTTACTCCTACACCAGAAAAATACGACCAAATTAATTTAAGTTATGACCCAGAAAATGAATGGATATCAATTCATGAAAAATATTTAAGACAACGTATCAAAATAACAAAAAGTGAAATTAATTCAATTACTACATACTTTAAAAACTTATCACCTTATACGGTAACTGTTTTCGCAGAAATTCGTTCAGTATTAAATAATTCTTTAATTGCAGAAACAAATGCAAAATTACCAAAAAATACAACAGAAGAAAAAGCAATTACATTTAACTTTGAACAAAAACATATAAATATAGGAGATTATTACTTCATAATTCGCCCTATTAGTATTTCATCTATTGATACAGCAATTAACGGCGATGAGACAGTAGCATTAGGAACAGAAGAAATAACTTCAGAAAGTTTTCAAATCAAATTTGATGCTAATGGTACATATACTCAAAATATAAACTTTGATACAGAAACTAATAGTACATCTACTATATCTGGATTAATGCAATCATATAATGGAGTAGATTATAATGATATTTATACTGATGTAACAAGTAATATATATTGCGATTTATGTTTTAGAGAACAATTTGCTTCAACATCAAATACCTATACAATTAATCCCGGTATTGGATTAATATTAGGACAAAAAGTATATATGTTAGATACACATATTTGTGTTGATGGGCCAAGTAATGATGGTAATCGTGTTGATTTAGTTTGTATGCGTTCGTCTGGACAAGTAGATGTTATTAAGGGAAATGTAACACAAAATACATTTGAAGTACCAGTAATGGAAAATGTTTTACCAATTGCATATATTATGACATATAAAAACAGCACTGAAAGCTGGACTTGTCCTTATTGTAATAAAGAAAATGTATACAGTGCTCATACTTGCAGATATTGTGGCGAAGGAATTAATGAAAAAATACCTATACTTATTCAAGATGATACCAATGGCTGGGTTCGACCAAGAGATTTACGAGAAGAAATTCGTAGATTAAAAAAATATACTGCATATTCTGAAGACCGTAATGCTCCATCTAGAATTCATTATAATTGTGTATTAAATGCTATTCAAGAAGAAAATGCCGATGAGGCAAATAATTTAGTATTAACTATTAATGATAATGGAGAAGTTGTTTATACGCATAAAGATAGTACTGTTCAACAATATTATTGGAGTTTTAAAGATTTCGATGGTATTGTAACATCAGATAAAATTATCGATATGTTTAGTCCAAGTTGTGATTGCTGTAAAAATGAAAAAGATTATGTAGCTGGAGCAACCGTAAGCAGAGGCTGGTCCAATTATTGCCCTAACTGTCAAACTAGTGGTAGTTTAATTGTTAATAATATCAGTGATACCGAAAAAGAAATTAAATGTTTAAAATGTGATACAAAATATTGTGGTTTCTGTGGAGGTAATAAAAAAGATAGCACCACTTGTAGTGAAATGAAACTCATTACAGCCGGTGGATTAACGGTTAATAAGAATGGTTCAACAATTCAAACAGTTAGCGATGGAGCAATTACTACAAAGAAAATTAATTTATTAGTAAAAGATACTGGAACAGGAACAATATCCACTGACGATGAGTCAGTCACCGAAACAACTGAAAAAATTGATACATATAAAACTAGTGGCCGAGCTCCTATTAACGATATGTTTAATGGACAAGATTGTTTAGATACATCATCTACTGATGGAATAGATATTGATACCGAAAATGGTACTGTTAAGCTTAAACTAAACAAATATGATGATGAATTTACAACTAATGCACCAGTAAGTAATGATTATAAAAAAGATAAATCTTATCAAACACTTGGATATACAATCAGAAGCAATATTGATGCTTTAGGTCAGCAACAAAGTGAATTTCCGGCATTGAATTTTGAATTATCTTCACCGATATATTTAGAATCTCTTATTCCACAAATAACAGAATTTAATAGTATGGAAAATTTTGGAATATTATTATTCAAAAACGATGTAGTATTTAATCCACCACGAGATAAATTTATATGTTATACAAAGCATTTTAGTAACGATGAAACATTCCCTAATGTTTATCAAAGTGAAATGATTAATATAAAAAACATATCACAAGATAAAGAGGGTAACCAAAGATTAGATGAACCACACGAATTCCCAGTACATATGGATATACCTGCTGGTAAATATACTTTATTAGTATATGGAACACCAGATACAAATAAAAACGAGGGAAAGATATTTATCGATTCTTTCCAAACTATAGACCCTAAATATAAATTTGGTACAGCGATGACATGTAGAGGGCCATCTACTCCTAGTGTATTATATATTGAACCAACAGCTATTAAAGATTATACATGGGACTTATTAGTTAAACGTAAACAACCTAAATATGCTGAAACTGGTACATTATACTCTCAAACTGTTACTACAAATATGCCAATCAGAGCCGTATCTGCATCTAAAACTGTTGATATACCCGATGGTTGTAGTATTAAAACATATGTATCAAATAATGGTGGTAGAACATATACTGAGATACAGACAGAACCTATTAAATTTAGTGGAACCGGTAAATCATTTAAATGGAAGCTTGTATTAGGTGGAAATGGTACTAATACTCCTACTGTTAAATATAACGATACAAAAGGATTTGCTGTGGTATTTAATGTTGGAGAAAGTGTTACTGATACTCAATATAGTGATTATAAACACAGATTAGAAACACGTGTATTAGATGCCGGTTGGATAAATGCAAATTTATTAGGTGATGCGTATACTTATAAAAACTTCGGCGAATGGGAATTTGCGAGATTATGGGCAGAAGAAAATGATGGAGAAATTGATGTTGATATTTTCATATCATATTTTGAAACACCAGTTATTCCAGTAACTGCTAGTGTATCCAATACTCATAATGCCGTGTTCTGGTCTACTGTATTCGCTGATTTAAAATTAAGCGATTTCAGTCAAGCATCTGTTGATTATTCAGTTAATGATACCGATGTAGAATATGATGAACATAATTACAGAATGGACTTAGATACAGAAGTTAATTATAATGAAGGCCAAGGAACAGTAATAGCTTATGGAGTAGAAGATAGTGCAACAGATGGAACTAAAGTACGTATGGGAGATATTAATTCACATACTACAATAGATAAAAGACAAATTGATGGCGTATTTACTTATACTAAATCAGCAGAATCATCTGATACACAAACTTATACAAAATTAGAACAATATATGTTAGCAACATATCAACCAACATTTACCGGAAAAGAAGCATATTACTGTTCTATTGATGAAATAGGTAAAGAAACTTATAGTCCTCGTACTGTTATTATTGGAAAAGCTTTCCCTAATGGTATTGATATGACAAACTATACCCAATTAAGTTTAAGTATTATACCGATACTACCATTGAATAGTAGTGATGTTATAGATACAAAAAGAACTATTCCAGCTGGAACATTAGAAGTAGTTGTATCATTAAACACTAATGGCTCAATCGATGAATTACAATATGTAAAAGACGATAATGGAAATGCTGTATATGAAACTGATTCAAATGGTAATTTTATTAAAGATTCGAATGGTAATTATATAGAAAAAACAGTATGGGTACCAAATGCTACATATGGAAAAACATATACAATTAATCAAGAATTAAAAGGCAATGAAATTAATGAAGTAAATATTAGTGGATTTAGAGATGATGTATATGCTTATGGAAATGTTAAATCAATTGGTATTCGTGTTAAAGATGTCGCAAAAGCAAATACATTAAAATGTGTTAAAGATACTAATGGATATGTATGTGATGGTATTGGTATTGCAAGTATTAAATTAAAATCAGACAATATTAATAGTGTAATTCCGGGAGATAATTCATTAAGAAAATGGAAAGTAAATGAAGACCTTGCTAATGCCGATATTAGTGTTGGATTAGTAAATAATCCATCTGATGATGCGTTCTTTGGATTAATGGAATTTAATATTGGTGGAGATAATGTTATTGGTGATATCGCTACATATGAACACGAATATGACCCAGCAAATGTTAATTGGTATTATGTAAGTTATTATTGTACGGATATTTTCCCTAAAGGAGAATTTACATTAGAATTTTATGCAGATACTGCAGGGGAAACACTATTAGAGACATTAACATTACCTGCATGGGATTATGTAGATACAAGCTCAAATGCTGAAGGTTCTGAGTTATGGGCTAGATTATGGGCGTCTGTAAATGGTACATTAACTACTCCTAAAACAAGCACCGGAACATTTACTGGAGACCCATTAAAAGATATGATTCCTAGTACAACTGCTGACCAATTAGCTGGAACAAAACCAGACAAAGTTGAAACAGTAGGTGGAATATATCCGGGTGATACCGATACAAATGCAAGTCCGGGACATTCATACTTCGTAGGTGCATGGTTTAAACGTAGAAGTACATCAACAGCTAATATTCAACTAATTAAATTAGTTAGAAATAATGTAGATGATGACGGAACGATATTACAACCAAAAGATTTAATTATACAAACAATTAGAGGATATAGAAGCAAAACAATTCCATCATTTGGGCCAAAGCTTAAAATGAGAATATATCCTAATGCAGATAAAGAATTAGCTGCTCCAAATATTCGTAAATTTGGTGTGGTTTATACGTTATCATAGGTGATAAAATGAGTGACGAATTCGTAATACAAACAGAAGCTCAAGAAACAAATATTAGAAATAAACAAGCAACTAAAGAGCTTATTAATGAAGTAACAAGTAATATAGAAAATAATTTAGTAGGTACGACCGAAATTAGTGATAAACTAGACACTCTTATCGTTGCAACAGCACAAACCAATGCTGTTGCAAGTGATTTATCACTTGATAATACGGTACAAGAAACTATAAACCCCAATATAGATTTAATTGGAGACCAAAATAAAGATATTCTGGATAAACTTAATCAACAAGATATCAGAATTAATGCTTTAGAGGATAAGTTAGATTTAATATTAGAAAAATTAGAATAGTGATTTGAATGGATACCACATTAGAAACTGAAATTCAGGCACTACGTCAAGATATTAAATCACTTAAAGATGTTAGTAGTAAGGGGTTAACTAATGGTGACAGGTATCAGATGATTAAATTAATTGAAGAACAAATTAACCCATTAGAGGGCAAACTTCAATTATTAGAAACAGAGATTATGCGCCAAGAGGGTGTCGATAACAAAATTTATGGCAACTATCAAGAAATGCTTAAGAGTATGACTGAATTACGTAATTTTAAAAGCGAATTACAAGAAAAAATAGATACAGAAAATGAGCATAATAGAACATATGCCAATGAGCAATTACAAGATTTTGTAACCGACACTTTTAAGCCTTTTAAAGATGGGGTAAAATCTTTAGAAGAACAAGTTGATACAATGGCTGATAGTTTAGATAGAAATCATGATGAAATTATAAAATTAGATTCAAAAATAGACCATCATGAGTCCCGGCGCAAAATTGATGAAATTG
>ENA-UOOM01001301-UOOM01001301.1-fermentation-metagenome-genome-assembly--contig:-NODE-1301-length-24434-cov-9.048813_pt1 | contig 24434 bp, 18 predicted proteins | sample MGYA00245781_ERZ724031 | MGnify/ENA primary metagenome ERZ724031 (study PRJEB28704, sample SAMN03018317) | fermentation metagenome | biome: anthropogenic terrestrial biome; feature: soil; material... | reverse complement strand
TCCTGGTGGCACTGTATTTCGTATGGCGCTCCTTCTATGGAATGAGAATCCCGGTAAAGGAATAACAAAGGGAGATGAAAGGCAATGAACATTATTCTTTTGGGACCTCCTGGGGCCGGGAAAGGAACCCAGGCGGAAAAGCTGGTCAAACAATTTGAGATACCTCATATCTCCACCGGGGATATGTTCCGGGCGGCTATCAAGCAGGGTAGCGAACTGGGATTAAAGGCCAAAGCGGTAATGGATGCGGGACAGCTGGTGCCTGACGAACTGACTATCGCCATAGTCAGGGAACGCCTGGCTGAGCCCGACTGCGAGCGAGGCTTTCTGTTAGATGGCTTTCCCCGCACCGTTCCTCAGGCAGATGCCTTAGAGCAGATACTTGCGGGCTTAAACCTCAGTCTTGATGCAGTGATCAACATCGAAGTGCCGGATGATGTTCTGATGCCGCGCATGACCGGGCGCAGGATCTGCAAGCAATGCGGAGCCACCTATCACACCCGGTTCAATCCACCTAAACAGGCGGATACATGTGATCAGTGCGGCGGGGCCTTATACCAGCGCAGCGATGACAGCGAAGAAACCGTGAACAATCGCCTGGCGGTGTATGCTCAGCAGACCGAGCCTCTGGTGGCGTACTATCTCCACCGGGGGTCGTTAAAGACTATCAATGGCAACCAAAGCTTGCAGCGAGTTTTTGCTGACATCTGCGGCGGCTTGAATGGTAAAAAAGCAGATTACTGCTAAGCCTAAGACCAAGCCCCCCATAAGGTAAATACTTAAATGTTTCAGCAGGCTGCTATCCACAGGATAGCAGCCACTTTCCATAACAACAATGATATTGACAAGGCTGGGTGGGAGGCGTATATTTGTGAGGCTTGAAATGCCTTTAAAGAGATATTTACTTAATACGTTTTGGAAAACGGGAAAAAGTATTCAAGCACTCCATAAGAAGGGACCAAACAAGAATGATTGAAGAAGTACTTCCTAATCTTTATCGAATCGAAATACCTTTGCCCAACAATCCGCTCAGGGTGCTCAATTCATACTTTATCCGCGGCAAAGAAAGAAATCTGTTGATAGATACCGGCTTTAACCTGGATGTCTGCTGGTTGGCAATGGCTCAAGCCTTAACGGAATTAGGCGTCAGTATGGATAATACCGACCTGTTCATTACCCATTACCATTCTGATCATATTGGTTTGATCGGATACCTGTCTACGCCCACCAACACCGTGTGGATGAGCGAATCTGATGCCCAGATGGTTAATGCCAATTATAAGGCGAACATTTTTCACACCAGGAATGTAAACCATCTGTATCACAGCGGTCTGTTGGCGGATGGCACTCCCAACCTCCCGGAGGAGGAAGCCGTGGTAAAATACGCCAGTACCGGATTGGTGAAATTTACTATGCTGCATGAAGGAGACCGCATTGATGTCGGCGGGTATCACTTTCAATGCCTGGAGACACCGGGACACACCCAGGGGCATATGTGCCTTTATGAACCCGATCAAAAAATCCTCATTTCGGGGGATCACGTTTTGGCAAAAATCACCCCCAATATTGGCCTGTGGGTTTTGGACCGCGATGCATTGAAAGAGTACCTGCTTAGTCTGGAAAAAATCGCGGCTTTGGATGTCCATCTGGTACTGCCGGCTCACCGGGTTTTAATCTATGACCTTCGGGGTCGGGTTGAAGAAATTAAACAACATCATGCCCGGCGTATTGAGGATATCCTGGGTATTGTGGGAAGCCAAAAAATGAGCGCCGCTCAAGTTGCCAAAAGAATGAGATGGGACTTATCCTACCGGCGCTGGGATGATTTCCCCATAAACCAGAAAATACATGCCGCCGCCGAGGCTATGGCTCATCTCCATTACCTGGTGTTAAAGGGTCAAGTGAGGATGAGCTTTGAAGAAGGCATTTATTATTTCCGTAAGGAGCAATACTAGCCTGCTTGCTCTCCATATGTAAATTTCTTTCCGCCTCAACAGCACTGAATGGCAGCACAACCGCCGGACCGTCTTTACTTCTCTATTATCCGGATAGCTGCCTTTTTAATCATGATAAAAACCTCCCGGCAGTTTTATTCGCAAACCGCCGGGAGGTTTTTGCAATCGGCTGCTACAAAGTTTGACAGCCGGTAGAGTGCCTTTTTACGGGACGGCAAGATACTGCTGGCAACTCCGCTTCCATCAACCCGCTCTTGAAGGGAGGACCACTGTGGCCGTTCCGGGTGTGGTCGGTTTGCCGGTTTCATCTTCAACCCATATTTCACATTCCACCAAATATTCACCGTTTTCCACGCTTTTGTTTACTACCTTGCCCTTACACCAGTGGGTGACTTTGTCTTCTGCAGGTTCCGAAATAGATTTCATATTGATAGGATAATCCATGCCGCGGAACTGACAGGAAAACTTCTTCAACCATCCCTCCTCGCCGATCCAATCCGTTAACAATTGAACCAGCCAGGCACGCTTAAGCTGCCCGTGAACTATTGGTCTTCCTATACCCTGCGACTCTGCAAAAGGAAGATCAAAATGAAGCGGGTTAAAATCCGCTGAAGCGGCAGCCCATTTCACCAGCATTAATGTTGTAGCGGTTTTCGCCAAAGCGGGCAGCTCGGAACCAACTTCTACGTCTTCCCAATATAAAAGATTTCTGGCCATAAATCTCACCTTCCATTTAAGTTCTGCTCAAGAAAGAGGTTTGACGAGCAATCGCTACCAAGGCTCCAAACTGGTTATAATATGAAGTCTTATTTACACAGACGATGCGTGTTCCAGCCTTGGTTTCTTGACCAGTGACACTTTCGATTTCCAGGGATGCGGTTAGGGTATCTCCTGCCCGGATGGGGCTGATAAATTCATACTCTATTCCGGCATCCAAAAAGCGGATATAGCCTTCAGCCGCCAGAGCTTTCATAAACTCATTCCTCAGCTCCGTCATTAAGACAAAAGTGCCTTTCCATTTTAAAGGCCAGCCAAAAAAGCCTGGCGGAGCCACGATTGAACCGTAACGGCTATTTCTGCCATACTCCTCATCCCAGAAAAGACCGTTCTCGTCCCCGACAGCATCGGCATATTTCTTTATTGCCCCTTTTTCCACTTCCAGAATCATAGGCGTTGCTACTTTGCCTTGGAACTTCATAGCTACTTCCGGAATCATGACTATCCCTCCTTAGTAATTATTGAATAAGCATTAATTGTTAACAATCCCTTTATATCCGGACGATAATTTGTATCTGCTTATGCTTCTACAACCTGCGCCCATTCTCTCGAGCCAAGCTCCCTTTCTTTTTATTGCAATTATTATGCCATCACGATTTGGCATTGCTGTCCGTAAAAAGACTATCCCGGTTCAGCTTAATTATAGTTTTGCTTCGGTAATAGTTGGTTGGGCTGAAAATTAACCACCGGGCGATGTGTCTTAAATCGGACAACTTCCAAAATATCGGACGTTTTGTTTGGAAATTGCATTTCATAACCGTATCCCGGTCAATACTTAGATCAATATCTTGACATGGTTCTCTACATTCAGGCATAAACCGGACTGTTGCGCTATAGGAACCTTGGCCGGATTATCACTTGCTATGCCTTTTTAACTAAAGCCAAACTTCATCTTCCCCATCGGTTTCCACTGCCTGGCGAAATCTCCAAGCGCCCCTCGCCCGGACCAAAACCGATGGCTTCAAACCGGGCTGGATCGAAGTCATCCTTCTTGATGATTCGACCGGGTAAAATTAAGCCCAGAAGAACAGAAGGAATATTAAGGATAAACATATTCTTCCTAAATGGCCAACAGCTTATGAAGTAGGGCAGAGTGCCCTATTTTATTTCTTCTTTTTGCTGAGATCCGGCTAATCACCCGGAATAGCCCTTAACCGGGCGGGTTGGCCCGGGCCCGGATTATGCGCTCTAAAGAGGAGATTTCGCCTCCGTGGTCCTTTGAAAACAGCAGTAAATGGACTCAAAAGCTTCCATATAGCCGTTTTAAATATGCTGTCAACACCTGGAAAAATATCTTCCCGGGCCTGTGGTTCTCTCCCGCCGAGTTGGCATACAAATTGCAATATTGTCGGTCAAATATTAACCAGTAGTCCTAAATGGAGGTGAAGATTGAGGTAGACGCTGTGACCATCCAATCTTATGCGGTAGTCACAAATAAGTCTTGCTTAACCTTTTTGGTGAGCTTTTAGATTATTAGTTTATATTTTGCAACTGATTCAGGAATTTACGGAGGTGAAGCACTTGTCCATTGTAACTTTTGAACAGAAAGAGAAGGTAGGAATTATTGAAATCAATTATCCTACAACTTTAAATAGTCTTTGTTTGCCGGTCAGGGTTGCCTTGATCGATAAATTGCACCAAGCAAATGAAAGCGATGTTAATGTGATTGTTATTAAGGGAACAGAACGCAGTTTCTCTACCGGCGGAGATCTTGCCGAACTAGGAGCGCTGAAAACCCCCATCGAAGGCAATGAGTATATTGAAGAAGTTGCTCAGATAATGCAATTCATTGACGGATTGAGCAAAGTAACCATTGCTTTAGTTGAAGGTTACGCTATGGGAGCTGGGCTGAGCCTGGCAACTGCCTGTGACCTGATTTACGCGGGAGAAAAGGCAAAATTTTCGATGGCTTTCCTAAAGGTTGGATTAGTGCCGGATTGCGGTGTCAGTTACCTCTTAACCAGACTGGTTGGCCTCCAGAAGGCCAAAGAACTGACTTTAACCGGAAGAATAATAGATGCCGCCGAGGCACTTCGCATAGGTCTGGTTAATAATGTATTCCCTGCGGACAAGGTCGTTGAAGAAACCATGGCAATTGCCGATGAATTAGCTAAAAATGCTCCGAAAGCCATGGCCTTGGCTAAAGTGAATCTAGAGCTAGCAGGACAATTAGGCCTTGACGGTACCATAATTGCGGAAGCCAGGACTCAGGGGCTGTGTATATTCGGGAGCGAGCATATTGAAGGAAGAAAGGCATTTTTCGAGAAACGTAAACCTTCTGAAACTTCACAGCACAAAACTATGAATAAAGCCGTTATATAGCTGGGTTAGGGTTTTAGAGTTGATTAATACCTAATTAATACATGGATTATATCATTGTCAGTATGGTCAGTATGATTGATACGTCCTGTAAGTGGCAATATAGCATGGGAAACGGTTATGAAAGATAAAATTCCCGGAAAATTGAAGGGAGTGGTTGACAGGGTTTTAACTGTACTTGATTTTGCCGGGCGTTGTTTGGATTAAGGCTGACCACGAATATCGGGGATATATGCTAGAACACATATTATTTTTAGATAACCCGGTTGAGATCGATAGTATCGTTGGAATTTGCCATGAGCGGAGGACGAAAATATTCATAGTATCGGAAAGGATGAAATAAATGGGTTCAAATTTTGCGTATAAAAACACCAGAGATCTAGAATTCATACTTGAAGAGTGGCTGCCTATCGAAGATATTTTTGCTTGCGAGAAGTACAGCGCTTATACCAAAGACGAAATCAAGCCGCTCTTAAATACGGCTCGCAAAATGGCTAAAGAGGCTTTGGAGCCTGCTTATGAAGATGCTGACAAAAACCCGGCCAAACTGGTTGACGGCAAAGTAATCGTACCGCCTTCCTATCAGGCTCTGTGGGACATGATACAGGCCAATGGCTGGGGCAATTCCAATGCGGACCCCGATCCGGAAGCCGTAACCTTGCCGGAAACCCTGTACTCGGCCTGCCGTGAGATGTTCCAGGCCGCCAACTGCGATTTTCAGATGTATTTTTCCCTGTCCTCCAAGGTAACCGATATAATTGCCCGCTTTGGCAGTGAGAGAACCAAAAAGATATTCCTGCCCAATCTTCTGACTGGAAAATGGAGCGGAGGTATGGGCCTGTCCGAACCCGGCGCCGGATCCGATGTCGGCGATTTGCTGACCAGGGCTTATCCGACCGATGACCCGGACATCTATAAATTAAAAGGTCAAAAAATATTCATTTCCTGCGCCGGCCACCCCTTGACTGAGAATAATATCATAATGTGTCTGGCCAGAGTGGAAGGCGCACTGCCCGGTACACCCGGTGTTTCCTTGTTTATGCTGCCGGAAATCTGGGTTAATGAAGACGGCACTATGGAGCCCAATGATTTTGCGGTAACTTCGGTGGAACATAAAATGGGTCTGCATGGTCAGCCTACCTGCGCTTTAAGCTATGGCGACAATGACGGCTGCCGGGGCTGGAGAGTGGGCATCGACCCGCTGCAGAACGGCGGCAGAGGCGACGGCATGAAGATCATATTCAATCTGGTCAATTCATCCCGCCTGGGCAACGGCCTGTGGTCCACCGCCTTATCAGCCAATGCCACCTATAATGCCAGGGATTATGCGGCGGAGAGGGTTCAGGGCTACAACAGCAAAGGCGAACGGGTTCGCATCATTGAACATGCCGACATCAGAAGGAAACTTTTGAACGGCAAGGCCATAGCTGAAGCCGGCCGCGCTCTGGTTTACAAAGGCAATTACTTTGTGGATATCAGTAAACATCATGCCGATCCCGAAGTCAGGAAAGCCGCGGCTGACAATCTGGCCATACTGGTTCCGCTGGCCAAAGCATATTGCACTGACGAGGTTTGGAATGTAGCTGCCGATGCTATTCAGGTTTATGGCGGGTATGGCTACAGTGAAGAATACCCGGTGGCTCACATTGCCAGAGACTGCAAAATCACCAGCATACTTGAGGGTACCAATTACATTCAGTCCTGGGATTTGATCTCCCGGAAGATGACTATGGGCAAGGGGGTGCCATTCCAGAAAGCCCTCGACGAAATAGCTGCCTTTATCGAAAACAACCAATCATCACAAGTATTTGCCCGCGAATTTGCCATCATGGACGAAGCCTATAAGGCCTATCGCGGTATTGTGGAAAAAGTCAAAGAGTGGCAAACCGACCTGGAAAAGAATCAGGACACCCTTTCCTTCTATGCTTGCAAGATTCTGACCGCAACCGCACAGTTGTTTGCCGGGCGCCTATTGCTCGACCAGGCTCTGCTGGCTGCTAAGAAAGCTAAAGAAAATGGCCAAGACCATTATGATTACAATTACTACAACGGTAAAGTGGTGGCAACCAGGTACTATGTAAAGAATATCGTACCCGCAATCATCAGTACTGCCAGCATGATTGTGAGTTCAGACTCCACCGAAGTGGATTTCGATAACGCCATATTCGACTATTAAGGAGTCAGGTTTGCCTCCGGCGTGGAAGATATTGAAGCTTATATTAACAACTATAAAATGAAGCCAAGATTTTAACTTCGAACCCAGAAAGGAGACGGTAAAATGCAAAAACAAGTCCCTATTGATGCTGACCTTTTTACATGGCCGGCCGCTGAACCCAAGTTGAAGGCGAATGAGTGTAATGATTGCGGCAATGTTATTTTTCCGATAAATACCGCTTGCCCCAAGTGCGGCGGCACGAGTCTGAAAGACATTGAACTGAAAACCAAGGGAACCCTGTGGACCTGGACTTCACAGAATTATTGGACCAAAGGCCTTAACGACTACAAAGATCCCAAGGATTTTAAAGAGTACTTTATAGGCTATGTTGAATTGCCGGGTCAGGTAAGAGTGGAGTCACGTCTGCTGGTCAATGATGCATCCGAATTAAAAATTGGAATGGATATGGAGATGGTAATAGTGCCCTTCCGGGTTGAGCCGGATGGAACTGAAACCATGATCTATGCTTTCAAACCTGTGTAAAGACCGTCTGCTGCAGTCATTGAGCCAGTTTGTGATTGAAAAGGATCAATAATACACATGTGAAACAAGCATATGTTTAAGGGAGGTAAATGATTTGGAAGGTGTAGCAGTTATAGGCATAGCCCAACACCCATTTGGAAGATTTGGAGATAAAACCGCTTTAGATATGGGCCTTGAATCGATTCGGGAAGCATTGCAGGATGCCGGCATTGAATGGAAAGATGTTCAGTATGCAGCCGGCGGCACCAGGGACGGCGGCAGAGCCGATCAACTGTGCGGCAAGCTCGGACCCAACGGAGTGCCCTTTAACAACTTATATAACGGATGCGCAACCGGCGGCAGCTCTTTGGGAGCAGCCTGTATGGCAATCAAATCGGGAATAGCTGATATAGCCCTGGCGGTTGGATTTGACAAGCATCCCAGAGGAATGTTCTTAACCACGGTTCAGGACTATGGTTTGAAACAATGGTATCAAGATGTTGGTTTTCTGGCTACAGTGCAATTTTTCGCCATGAAGGCCCAACGCTATATGCATGACTATGATATCACAGAAGACAGCCTCATTCGCGTCGCGGAGAAAAACTATCACAATGGAACTCTCAACCCCAAAGCCTGGCGCCGTGACGGCCTGAATTACGAGGCTATCAAAAACTCAACCATGCTGTCGAATCCCCTGCGCCAGTACATGCTATGTTCGCCGGGAGAAGGGGCGGCTGCGGTAGTGCTCTGTAAAGCAAGCATAGCCAAACGATATACCAGCAAGCCGATTTATATCAAAGGTATTGCCCTGCGTACCAGAGCCTTTGGATCTCTGGAAGTGTTTACCCCCGCGAAGCCTTTGGAAGATGCCCCCACACCTGTAGTACTGGCCTCTCAGGCAGCCTATGAAATGGCGGGCATCGGCCCTGATGAAATAGAAGTGGCTCAGCTCCAGGATACCGAGTCTGCCCATGAGATCATGCATATGGCTGAAACCGGCCTTTGCAAAGACGGGGAGCAGACCAAAATGATCCAGGATGGTGAAACCAAAATTACCGGCCGCTTGCCGATAAACACCGATGGTGGACTTATTGCCAACGGTGAGCCCATTGGCGCCTCTGCCTTAAGACAGGTATATGAGGTTTGCCTGCAGATGCGCGGCGAAGCCGGTCTTCATCAGATGCCCAAGCAGCCCAAGACTGCCTTAACTCAGGTTTACGGCGCGCCTGGTATCAGCAATGTTGTAATTCTATCGCGGTAAAGTCAAGACAAGTGTCATGACTGATGATATGCCGGCAAAGTAAGCCGGACAGGCTTGAACATACCCGATATGGGGCCGTATCGCCGGCCAGTCAAAATCATGAAATTCCGTACCGCTATTTAGGTAGCGGTACGGAATTTTTTTGGAGACGGGTACAAGCTAAGAACACAGGGTACAGACCTTGAAAATCATGGCGGATGCGATGGCTGAAAATTCGTCCGGTATGGCGTACAGTGTCCGAACGGCTGCTCCATGAGACAGCAGATATGGCCCGCGGAATTTCTAAATTACATCCCGGACTATCTCCATCCCGCCTTAAAGAGCTGGCGGCAATAATAATTCTCAAGCAACCCGGCTGTCATTCAGCGCCAAATGCAGGTTTTTGCCTAAATATGCCCCCGGGCTGAGCGTGTTGAAAAACATGGTATGAATATTGCATTAATACGTGAATATATGGTTTGTTCCATGCTCACGGCAGCCTCAAAAGCAATTAGATGATATGTGAAGGGTGATGCACTTCATTTAACGGGGGGTGTTTTTAGGTTTAATTATTTATGACATACATGAATATTGAACATCCGCTTTATTTCTGTACTCAACTCAAAATAAAAATAATGCTGTAATTATTCAGGCAAGGAGGAAACAAGATGGCAATTAGAACTGCTGAAGAATACATGGAAAGTCTTAAAGATGAAAGAGTAGTATATTTTGACGGCAAAAAGTATAATGGCACGACTATGTTTGAGGACCCGATTCTCAAGTCCGGTATAGAACTCTGTGCTATGGATTACAGGGTGGCGCAGATGCCCGAATACTATGATCTGTTTAACGAAATAGATGATGATGGCACACCTTATGCCTTTACTTTTAAGCCCCCCACCTCTTCAGAAGACTTGATGAGAAGAGCTGAACTGATCAAGACTCTTTCCCGCGTCTGTGTCGGACTGCCGGGCGGAGCTAAATTCGCCGGGGTTGATTCACTGCATGCCTTGACATCTGTCAGCCATAGAATCGATGCTGAACTGGGCACCAATTACTCGGAGCGCGTGGAACTATTCAGAAAATCCTTGAAAGCCAATGACTCATCACTGGTTATGTGCATGACCGACGTAAAAGGTGATCGTCATTTAAGACCTCACCAACAGTCCAATCCGGACTCTTACGTTCACATCGTGGAGGAAAGGCCGGACGGAATCGTGGTAAGCGGAGCCAAGAATCATATCACTTATGCCCCGTTTACCAATGAGCTGGTGGTTCTGCCCTGCCGCAACATGACGGAAAAAGATAAAGCTTATGCGGTGGCCTTTGCCATTTCGCCTGGCACCAAAGGCATCAAACTGATTCAGGCCAAGCATGACGCCACCAATTTAGACTTGATTGAACACCCCATTTATGGGAGCCGTTATGGAGCCGACGCCATCGTTGTATTTGACAACGTATTCATTCCCATGGAAAGAGTATTCCTGAAAGGCGAATACGAATATGCCATTGAATATACCGCCATGTTTACCAACTTCCACAGACTGAGCGGCGACTCTTATAAGATTGCGGACTTGGAAATCATATTGGGAACCGCCAAATTGCTGTCTGAATATATGGGGCTGGAAAATGCCTCTCATATTAAAGACAAGCTGTCCTGGCTGTCATTCTATGCCGAGACTTCTCAAGCTTTGGGCCATTGTGCCGGCCAGAACCCTATTCGCGATGAATATTCCGGAATGGTATATCCGAACCCGATGTATTCAAATTGCACCAAGTTCTTCTTTGCCGACAACTATCATGCGGCTATAAAAATACTGCATGACATTGCCGGAGGGATTCTTTCCACAATCCCGTCACCGAAAGACCTCTACAATTCTGAAACCAGAGGGTTGCTGGATAAATACATGGCCGGAAAAGCTGGAAGTTCCGGTATAGCCCGAATGAAAGCATTATACCTGGCCCGGGAATTGACAGACGGCTTCCGGGTGAGCGGAACCATCCATGCCGAAGGCTCATTATATGCCCAGAAATTGATGTTCTACGCCCTGGCCGATTGGGAAGGCCATAAAGCAGCAGCCCGGAGATGCGCTCATATTACCGAAGACGGCCCGATCCGTGAAGACTTTGCAAGTCTGCCCAAATTCCCGGTTTGGAACGACGTTAAGATCTAAGTACATTTAATTATTACTGGAAGGGAATATGACGTGGTCATATTCCCTTCTGGGACTGATGCTTGTTAGTAATTTCTCAAGCAATGCCGGATCGAAATGATTGTTTTATACCCATAAAAAGGGGTGGCGGGCTAAATTTCAGACCGGCCACGAATGGTCTGAGTATTAGGGATAAATCCCGGTATTATCAGGTTTATAGGTATCCTAAAAACCTAAATATTATAAACAAGGAGTCTGAAAGAAATATGATAGGTATTAAATCATTTGGTGCTTATATTCCCCGTTACCGCATGAACCGCAAAGTTATCGCCCAGGCGATAGGATGGTTTAGCCCGGTTGGCGGTAAAGGCGAAAGATCTGTAGCCAACTTCGATGAAGATGCCATTACTATGGCTGTGGCTGCCGGTATGGATTGCATGGGCAATCTGGACAAAACCGATATTGATGCTTTATACCTGGCTTCAAGCACCTTGCCTTATAAGGAAAGACAAAACGCAGGTATTGTTTCCACAGCCCTGGGGCTGGGCGATGCTGTCCGTACTGCCGATGTTGCCGGCGCGCTTAAGTCTGGAACCGCAGCTCTTATCGCCGCCCTGGATGCAGTGAAGGCACAGAGCGCAAAAGAGGCCCTGGTCACTGCTTCCGATATGCGCCTGGGCAAGCCGGCCAGCCCTGAAGAATCAGCTTTTGGCGATGGCTCAGCAGCCTTCCTGGTGAGTGACAAAGACGTTGTGGCTTCCTTTGAAGGCTCTTATTCCGTAAGTTATGACTTTGTGGATATCCGCCGCGATGAAAAAGACCGCTTTGGCAAGACCTGGGAACCGAGATGGGTCCGGGATGAGGGCTATTTTAAAATGATCCCCGAAGTTATCTCGGGTCTGCTTAAAAAGTATAATCTTGATATCAAAGACTTCAGCAAAGTTATTTACCCCTGCCCCAACAGCCGGGATGTAGCCGCAATGGCCAAGAAGCTGGGTATGGATCCAAGTCAAATAGCCGATGATCTGCAGGCCGTCGTAGGCAGCACCGGTTCTGCTTATTCGCTGATGATGTTTGTCAATGTTCTGCAGGAAGCCAAACCGGGCGATAAGATATTGGTGGCCAGCTTCGGGAACGGCTGTGATGCACTGTATTTCCAGGTTACCGACAAAATCAACGACATCAAACATGTTAAAGGGGTAAAAGGCTACCTCAATATCAAAGCCGATTTGACCAACTATATTCAATACCTGGTATTCCGTGATATTTTGCCGGTGGAAACAGGCATTCGCGGTGAGCATGTTCCTCCCACCCAGTTATCGCAGACTTGGCGGTTGCGCGACTCCATTTTAAGTTTGTCCGGGTCCAAATGCCTGAAGTGTGGAACGGTTCAGTATCCGGTATCAAGAGTTTGTGTAAATCCTGCCTGTGAAGCTGTCGACCAGATGGAATTATATCGATTTGCAGACAAGAAGGGCACAGTGATCTCCTATACCTCCGATAATCTTGCATTTACGCCCAATCCTCCCCAGAGTTACGCCATTGTTGAATTTGAAGGCGGCGGCAGGCATCAGTTAGACCTGACCGACTGTGATCCCAAACAATTATCAGTGGGCATGTCTGTAACCATGACCTTTAGAAGAAAATACTACGATGCCAATCGCTCTATTCACTTCTATTACTGGAAGGCGGTTCCTGCGGTAGAAGCCTAAGTTAACGCGGTGATAAAACACATCATTAGGGAGGTTAAATAATGAGTGGTATAAAAGATAAAGTTGCTATTATTGGTATGGGTTGTACCAAATTCGGCGAACGTTTTGATAAAAGTGCTGATGACTTGATATTGGATTGTTTCTTAGAAGCTCTGGAAGACTCCGGCATTGAGAAGAAGGATATTAACGCGGCCTGGATGGGCTGCAGTGTTGATGAAACCTCGCTGGGCAAAAGCGCCATCATTTTGAATTCAACCTTAAAAATGCCTTATACCCCTGTAACCAGGACCGAGAATTACTGCGCTACCGGTACTGAAGCATTTCGCGGGGCATGTTATGCAGTTGCCTCCGGAGCCTACGACATAGCTCTGGCACTGGGTGTGGAAAAGTTGAAAGACACTGGTTTTGGCGGGCTTCCTCCCGGACAGATGGGTACAGTCAGAAGACTGATCGGTCCGAATTCAACTGCTCCGGGCGAATTCGCCCAGATGGCCAACGGTTATTTCGCCAGATATGGCATCGATCCTGAAGAAGGCAAACGGATTCTGGCCCATATATCGGTGAAAAGCCATCATAACGGTATGTTGAATCCCAAGGCCCACCTCAGAAAAGAAATAACCATTGAAGATGTATTAAAGGCTCCCATCATTGCATCTCCGTTGGGACTGTTTGACTGTTGCGGGGTGAGTGACGGGGCAGCCTGTGCTATTGTCACAACCCCTGAAATAGCCAGAAAACTCAGAAAAGACCCGATTTATATCAAGGCGATGCAAATCGCGGCCACCTCTGGTGAGGAATCAGCCTTTAATACCTGGGACGGTGCTCATGTAGAGTCGACTTACCGGGCGGGAATCAAGGCTTACGAAGAAGCCGAAATCAAGAATCCCCGCCAAGAAATCAGCATGATGGAAGTCCACGACTGCTTCTCCATCACTGAGCTTACCGCTTACGAAGACCTGCAGATTTCTCCCCGGGGGAGAGCCCGGGAAGATGTTGAATCCGGATTTTACGATCTAAACGGACAGATTCCCTGCCAGCCCGACGGCGGATTGAAATGCTTTGGCCACCCGACCGGCGCCAGCGGACTGCGCATGATTTATGAAGTTTACAAGCAGTTACAGGGTAAAGCCGGCCCAAGACAGATCCAAAACGCCAAACTGGGCATCACCCATAACATGGGAGGAATTCCTTCCTATAGTTTGGCTGCGGTAACCATACTCGGCAATTAAATCAGTTCTGTTTTATTCTACAATTACCTTTGGAACCCCTAAAATAGGTTTCCTTGAATAGGAACTCCTATTTCAGGGGTTCTTAACCCAACGCGGACACACGGTTACTGTTTAATTCTGAGAGCGGACCGGCTGTGGTGGGATGGCAACCTTTATGCGAATTTATTGGGAAGTGAGTGAATTATTTTGACCAGACATACCGACAAGAGCCCTTTACAGGATCGGTTAAAGGATGTGGCCAACCCCTGCGCCAAACTGATGCAACCGAATTTCGTAGAGCATATTGAAAATGAAAGCATCACATACGATTTCCCGGTAATGGACATTTATTTGAATCCATGGAAGTGTATGCAGGGCGGTTTTATCTCGGCCGCTTTTGATAATGCCTTTGGCGCCCTGACTATCTTGGAAACCGGCAAATTTGAGATCACCAGCTTAGATCTCAATGTAAGCTACCACCGGCCAATTTTTGCAGAGGATACCTTAACCGTCAAAGTTTATTTAAAATCCAAGGGTAAAAGTATCATTAGCCTATGGGGGGAGTCCTTTGATTCCTCTAAGCGGTTGATCGCCACCGCCACCAGCAAAATAATAATATTGAACAAAATGGCCGGCAAATAGTTTGCGGCCCGCGATAAAAACCTTATTCTGCAGTCATAAAAGCATTTTTTGAAGAGCATCATTTGCCAGGAAAGATGCTTTTTTCTTTGGCTCTTTCATCACGAACTGCCTGCTCTGCCGGGTAGCGGGATATCAGTTATCCAGCCCAATTAACCGAAACTGCCGAGACGAATCAAGGCTGGTTTTCTCCAGATTTTGTGATATTTTCTGAGCGATACTACAACATTTTATATCATGTCCTGATTGTAGGATGGTGTCCGGGATATTGTACAGCCGACCCGGTAATAAAGAAATTCGATAATCGGGCCGGATTGACAGGTAAAAACCCGGGATATATAGCTTCGTATTTCCTCAATCAGATTTGTAGCAAGACCCCCTCGGCGGTTCTTATCACTTGCAGGATATTACATTTTAGATCTAAAGTGCCGATGTAACTGAAATGGCACATTACTTGCTAAAAAACTGTATAGGCGCTAGCCATCATTTCAAAAATTTTGAGGAGAATGATATTTCAATTTTGTAAAGTCCGGTTTTTTAGGAAGGATATGTAATGCGTGAAAATGAACCAGCACTAAAAGTACTCAAGCGAGAACGTGTCGATGAAAAATTGCATGGTTTGTTACAATATCCTCTTACCATCGTGTCCGCACCTATTGGTTACGGTAAAACTACTGCTGTAAGGACTTTCTTGACAAATTGCCGGTCACCCTATATCTGGACAACTATGTCAGAATCGGTCATGATTACCGCAAGTGAATACTTCTGGTATTTAGTCGTAAAAGAATTTTATAAGCACTTTCCTGATATTGCCAATATATTTGCGGAGCGTGGCTTTCCCCAAAACAGTATAGAGATATCAAGAATGATTGATTTCATTCAAGACTTTGAAATGAAGCAGGATACAGTTGTAGTCATTGACGATTACCACTTGGTTGAGAATGAACAAATCGATTTATTTTTAAAAAGGCTGGCCCTGGCAAAAATTCCATGGCTGCATATCGTCATTATTAGCAGGGGGATTCCTCAGGTGGATATCGAGGAACTCACTATGAAGGGAATTTGTTTGTTCATTCAAACTTCGGATCTTTCTTTTACCGAGGACGAGATTAAGCTCTATTTCGAGTTGGTTAAATTTAAAGGTGATGATCGGATAAAGCAAAAAATATGTGCTGCTTCATGTGGATGGATTGCGGTTGTGTATTTGATGGTGACCAATTTTGCACACAATTATAATTTGGAATATCATAACTCAGTTAATAAAATGCTGAAATCGTCCTTTTTTGATAAATATAATACTGAAACTAAGATAATGCTTTTTAAGCTTGCTCTGTTCAATATTGTTACGGCGGAGCAAGCGGCTTACATTCTGGAAGATATCACCGCTATAGAAAAACTAGATGAGCTCAGCCGTGAGAATGGATTCATTTCATTGGATAACCAGGGCAATTATAAATTTCATCAAATATTTCTTGATTTTCTTCATAAGGAGAAATCCGGTTGGGATATAAATGTAGACAGCGTAATACATCGCGCCGGGAAATGGTATTCCTTCAAGGGTGATCATGCCAATGCCTTTAAATATCTGTACATGGCTAAAGACTATGAAAATATCTTTAAAGAACTCGAAATGGCGGATATTACAAGTATAAATTCTATAGATACGGAGCTGCTGTTTCAGATATTCAGCTCGGCCACCGATGAGCAGAAGTATAAATATCCGATGGCCACGCTTAAGTACATTTTTTTTGTTATTCTGGATGTGGATAAACAGCTTGGCACAGATATGCTGGAATCAATGGAACAGTATTTCTTGACTCATACCCACTCCAATTATTCACAAAATCAGATTTTGGCGGAAATCAATCTCAATTTTACAACCGTAGCCTTCAATGATGCCGAGGCCATAATGAATTATGCCAGTAAAGCGCTGGAACTTCTGGGAGAGGAACACTCTATAACTAGAAATCAAAAAGGGGTGTTAACTTATAGCTCTCCGCATTTCACATATGCTTACTACAATAAAAAAGGTGAATATAAAAAAACCGTTGATATTCTATCGACAGCTTTTGAAAGCTATATCAAAGTTACTAATGGTTCCGGAATGGGCTGCGACTATCTCGCTATGGCAGAATATGCCTTGGAAACCGGAGATTTGGAACAAGTAGAGTTAAACGCCAAAAAGGCGATCTGCAAGGCGAATACCTGCAATCAGCTATGTATCGCCGTATGTGCAAAATTAACGCTGGCCCGCTTGTGCATTTTACAAAAACGGGAAAAAGATCTTCGTACCATATTAGATGAACTGACCATAATGCAAAAAACCGAGAAAAATACTATCAACTTATATGTGATAGAGAATGCCTTAGGCTATATTTATGCCTGCCTGAACCAATATTGTAATATTCCCAAGTGGCTGAGGAGCGATAATATAGAGCATAATTCTATCTTTAAACGCATTGCTTTCAATTACATCGTTAATGGCAAGGCTATATTGTTGTCCGGCAATTATATCGGGCTGGAAATGCTGACCGAACGGTTTGCGGATTTTTTCAGCGAATTGCAATTTCAGCTGGGTTTCATTCATAACCATATATATAGCGCGGTGGCAAAATATCATCTATATGGGTTGGATGAAGGTGTAAAGGAACTGCAAAAAGCTATTGACATAGGAATGGAAGATGACGTTATTATGCCGTTTGTAGAGAATACCGACTTTATTAGGCCTATGCTTAAAAGCGGGTTGCTTGATATGAAGCCAGAATATTTGGATCATATATTGTCTTTTTACAGCGGATATATTGTCGATCGGGCAGAAAGATCAAGTCTGCTTTCGGCAAGGGAAATTGAAGTCTTACGCCTGCTGGAAAATGGAGAAAACCAAAGCTCCATTGCTGATAAGCTATTTATCTCACAGCACACCGTTAAGCGTCATATGCAAAACATCTATCAGAAACTCGATGTAAATAACAAAACCCTGGCTATTAAAAAATTTAGAGCCATGCACGGATGAGAAAAACCATTATCCCCAATTAAGAACACCCCTTAAGGCAGAATCTCATCTGCTTTAAGGGGTGATTTTATTGATAAGTGACGCAAGAGGTATTCTGTTATTTTACATGATGCGGACAGCGTGATAGCCGCCGGACACAGCGTCAACTACCTTGCCGGGTTGCACAGCATCACCGATCACAGTTATATCGAATCCCATCTGCTCAAGCTCTTCACCGATCCCGCCGCAGGAAGTGTAACCGGTGGCTATGACCACGGTATCGCTGGGAATAGTAACGTCTTCGCCATCCAGTTCATAGGTGACAGAATCAATAGCTATGTTTTTCGTCTTAACGCCAGTAATTACGTTTATAGCGGATTCCTTAACCATATCACGCAAACTCGTAGCGTTATTCTTAGCTTCGACGGCGGTAGCAAGTAGGCTGGGAAGCATTTCCAGGATGGTGACTTCTTTACCTTTGTACGCCAGATCTAATGCGGTTTCACAGCCTACCAGCCCGCCGCCGATGACAACCACCTTTTCACCGGCATCTGTCTTGCCGAGGAGAACATCGGCAGCAGGATTGGCGTTTTCGATGCCAGGAATAGAAGGGATTGAAGGATTGGCGCCAGTCGCGATGATTGTTTTATCAAAGCGTGCTTTGGCAATATCCGCTGCCGTTGCTTCTTTATTGTACCTTACTATCACGCCCAGTTTGTTGACCTGTGTTATACAGTACTGGACATATTTAAGAACATCCTTCTTAAAATCGGGAGCACCTGCGGCGAGCAGCAAACCCCCCAGTTTATCGCTTTTTTCCCAGAGTTCTACCTCAAATCCGCGCCGGGCGGCAGTCACCGCGGCGCTCATACCGCCAGGGCCCCCGCCGATGACCAAGACTGATTTCTTTTCTTTCGCCATTGTAAGCGGAAAATCAATTTCATGCTGGCATTCAGGGTTGACGGCGCAAGTGTAGTGCCTGCCCAAGCCGCCCAAACGCAGGCATTCGTTGCAGCCAATGCAGGGCACGATGTCATCATAGCGCCCTTCCTTGACCTTGCTGGCATACATAGGATCTGCGAGATGCTGATGGCCCAGGGCGATGAAATCAGCCTGGCCCTCTTGCAGAACTTGTTCTGCCAAAATAGGGTCGCTCAGTTTGCCTTGCGTGATTACAGGGATATTTACAGCCTTTTTGACCGCTTCGGCTGCAAATACCTGACAGCCAGGCTGCTGGTATACAGTGGGGATCTGGCGGTACCATACTTCGTAACAGCCGGTGTCTACATGCAGGGCATGCGCTCCCCATTGCTCAAGCAGCTTGGCGATTTCAACCCCTTCTTCCAGCTCGCGGAATCCGGGATACATATGAGTAGGCGTAAATTTTACGATTTGGGGAAAGTCCGGGCCGCAGTATCTTTGCACCGCCTCAATGCACTCACCCAGGAAACGGGTGCGGTTTTCCAAGCTGCCGCCGTATTGATCGGTGCGCTTATTCCAGACTGGAGTCAAAAACTGATCTGCCAGGTAACTGCCATAAGCGTGCATCTCCACCGCGTCTGCGCCTGCGTCTTTGGCTAATTTGGCTGAATAACCGACCCTGTCGGTAATCTTATTAATATCATCCGCGGTCAGAACTTTACAAGTCAGATTAGGAAAGAAAAATGAAGGAATAGCACTGGCGGAATAAGGAGCATTGTATGGATCCTTACCCATGAGGCGCCCCAAACCGGGACCGATTTGCACACAGAGCTTGGCGCCATACATGTGTACATGTTCAGCCAGGGAACTCAACCGTGAAACATGGTGATAATTCGTCAACGCTCCTTGCGAAAATCCCTCATAATCTGTGATTGAGGCCATTCTTCCCGTGATGATGAGACCTGTGCCGCCTTTGGCCCGCTCTTCAAAGTAACGAATAGTGCGTGCTGAAAATCCGCCGTCGCTGTCAGAACTGGTACCCATAGGCGCCATAACGATACGGTTTTTTAGTGGCATTTTACCTATTTTGCATTTTGTGAATAGTTTCATGAAAAATCCCTTCTTTCTTTTCTTGCCAAGTTGATGCTGCCGTTACTCGTCTGCAACGAAGTATTGCATAAAGCGTACCAATTGCCCCGATCATGTCCAGCTTGAGCAAAGCAAATTAATGAATCGTGTTTATGATGTGTTTGCACCTCAATGCGAGGTTGTTTTGCCAATATTTATATATGTACCCCCCATTCAGTTGCAGTTCATATTACTACTTACTTTAACTAAATGGGGGGCGGTTCATTTCTTTTGCTTCTCCAGCGTACTATCTGCTAGGCTGATGTGATGTGGTCCTGTGGACTTTCATTTAAGTCCCAGGTCTTTTTGGCACTGGGCATAATAAACTGGATGGCAAGTGCACCCACAATATATAATCCGGTTACAATGATGAAAGCCAATGTGAAGCCCCCGGTTCTGTCATATATTTGCGCCCACAAGGTAGGACCCACTGAACTCATCAAAAAGATAGCCATAATGATCCAAGAGTAAATTTCGCTGTAGTATTTGATGCCAAAGCTCTGCTTGGTAAGCATCGGGTTGATGACAGAAAGCGCGGCATATCCCATACCGAAAATGGCCATGCCTATGTAGAACAGAGATATGGCGCTGCCTGATTTGAATGATATAAATATACCGACAGCGCCGCAGAGACAAGCAAAGGTGCCGGCAACCGTAGCGCCGAAGCGGTCGGAGACATAACCCAAAATGAATTTGCCGATAATACCGCCTACCATAATGATTGACACCGCCATAGCACCGGCGGCGGCTCCCAGCGGGCCTTTAGCGGCATATGTGGGAATCTGCTGAAAGAAGGTTGCGCACAACGTGAAAACGCAGGCTATAAGTATGATCAAGTAAAAGGCAGGATTTGCGGCGGCGCGTTTTAAGGAAACAGCGTGGTCTACGATGAGGGCATTCGCAGCGGCTGATTCTTCTACAACCTCATCCTCGCCATATTTCTTGAGTCCCAGCATCTCTGGGTTTTTACGTACAAAGAGGTAAGTCACTGGAACGCAAAAGACAAAAGCTGCCATCCCCAGATAAAGCCGGGCGGTTTGCCACCCGTAAGCGGTTATTATTGATTGGGCGATAGGCGCTGCGAAAGCAGCCACCAGACTTAACATAGCTGAGGCCAGACCGATATTGAAACCGACGTTCTTATTAAACCAGGCGTTGATAAGCACGGGTACTGCCAAGTACATAAAGAATGTAGCAGTTATGCCGTATATCACGCCAAAGAGGTTCCATTGCCATACCTGCGTGGCCTGAGATGTAAGCATATAGGCTACACAGAACAAGGTCACCGCGGCGGTCAATATATATCGTGGATCATACTTTTGTAAGATCTTGCCCGCAAACGGTTGCGAAACAGCGGCGACCAATGGCCAAATGCCCAGATACTGAGAGGCGGCAGTTCTCGACCATCCTAGATCATTCATCACCGGAGCAAGAAATATACCAGCGGTATTGCCGCATATACCTATTAGAACCGAATAAAAGCCGAGACACGCTATAAGAATGAACCAGGCGTAATGTATTTTTTGTTCTAAAACAGCAGTTCTTTCCATACCAATCTCTCCTTTGTTGATAACTAATTGATGGATAAGCGTAATCCTGCGATGGAGTCTATAATGGTTTGAAATCTCTGCAAATCAATTAAATGATCGGTCAAGATCAGAAGTTGCTAATTAATTCTGGCCTGAATTACATCATTCCGGCCCAACCGCCATCAACCAGTATTAACTGACCATTGGTGTAAGTATTTTCGTCGGAACAAAGGTAAATTAGTATGCCGCTCATTTCGCCAAACTTACCGCGTCTCTTCAAAGGATTTCTGCTTTTGGCTTGATAATCATCAGCTGCCGTTGAGGAGCCGGCGCTGTCACCCATGGTGCCATTGGCGATAGCTCCGGGTGCTACAGAATTGACTAAAATATTGTAGGGGGCCCATTCTCCCGCCTGGGCCTTGGTCATAGCGATAACACCGGCTTTGGAGGCATGATAGCTTTGGACTCCGGCAGGTGTTGCCAATACGCCTCCTATAGAAGAGATATTGACAATTCTGCCTTTTTTCTGAACCATCATAGACTGTTTAACGACCTCACGATTCATCAGAAATGTGCCGGTCAAGTTTACATTGATGACTTTTTCCCAATCCGCAAGGGCGTCACCATAACGCAGAATCCCGGCATTGTTTACCACCTGGTCGATTTTTCCGAATTCTTTGACTACAGCGGCAACGGAATCAATAACCTGCTTTTCATTACCAACATCGCACGCAAAGCCTCTGATTTTTCTGCCGGTAAGGGTTTCAATTTCACGGGCTGTCTCCCGGGCCAGCTGTCCATCAATATCGAATACTGCCACATCCGAGCCCTGTTCGGCAAAAGTCTGAACGTATTCTTTACCAAGCCCTTTTGCGCCCCCGGTAATAAGTGCAACTTTTCCAGTGAAGTTAAATTTGTACAATTGTATGTCTCCTTTCTTTCATTTTTCGATCTAATATCCATATTAACGAGCAAATACAAGAATAAATATAACCCATACGTACCATTTGCATTGATTTTAAAGCATGGTACTTTTACCCGATATGCATAATAGTCAAATACCTTTAATCTATAGGCATACATAATGGTTTGATTGCAAATGGCAGTAATTAGGAGAGGAAGGAGTAATTATATGAAACAGGTCGTTGAAGGAAAAATGTTTTTAATTAAAGATGCTCCTGTAAATACCCTGGAAGAACGTATTCAAAGGTTGGAAGATATCAGGGCGATTAAAGAGTGTATGTACCATTACATGCGCTGCTGCGATAACCTGGATCCGGTCGGTATGGCATCCTGCTTTACACAGACTGGCAAACTTAGCTGGGGAGATGTCTATCCCAATTATTTCGACGGAAAGAATGCTATTCTGGCGCATCTTAAAGAAATTATGGGAGCGGCCAAAACTCAAACCCATTACTGTACCAACGAACAGATTCATTTTGAAACCAGTAACAGCGCTATCGTTTATTGCTGCATGTATTCCTGGCAAACCTTCAAAAATCCTGATGTTGCCGACATCTACTCTTTCGGCCGCTATGAATCGCAAGTAGTTCGCGACATGGATGGTGAATGGCGTTTTGAATCGTTCAAGTTAATTATGGCGGGGACCATAGGCGGAATGCGTGCCAGTGAGCAGTTTGGCCGGCCCTGGCCCCCGGTGCCGATTGGCAGATGATTTTAACATGGATGATCAATCTTCTGTGATGATAGTAGATAACATACAGGGCAAATCTTACGCACCTTAAAATATCGGGCCAGGCTTGACAAACCCCTGTATTGTCGATCTTCCCACACATTTTGGCATATTCCCGGCGGGGGAATATGCCATTTATAATTGTGTCCTAATTGTATGATGGTGTCCGCTATACTATACAACTAGCCCGACGCTGAATAAAAACTAAGATAAATTATACCCGGGAACCTCGAAGCGACATCTTTGCAGTTCCTTAACCATTCTGCCACAAGACCTGCTTGCTGAGATTATTGCATGGGCAAAGATTGTATATTTGTTAAGAACCCGGCCTAAACAATTGAAATGGCACAATAATTGCTATTAAAGCTACCAGAGGCAGCTGGAAACACACTATATTTTGTGGGGAGGTGGTAATTGCGTCGTAATACTGGCTCTTCCTCAATGACAGACAGCATGGTTGTATAACAGACCGAGCAGCTAATATCGGTGGGGAGGCTTAGATAATCCCATAGCCAGTGTACTGCGTCTATATAGATTCTCATCTACGATATTCATCGATTCATACTAATAAACTTAAAGGACCTTGGATTTTTGCTTGAAATGTTTCATTGCCAACGAGAAGGATACAACCCTTGATGGTAAGCTGCCGCTTAAACCCGGTTAGGGTTAATTAATGCAAGATGATTATGAAGGACGACATAGAAGTAGCTCTGGTATTAAGGTTCTTAAGGACGTTTCCAGGGATCTGTAATTAGCAAGCATAGCAATTCTTCTTAAATTAGGTTCACAAGGGGTGTACGTATGGATGTAAGGGAAGCAATTTTAAAAAGACGCAGCATAAGAAAATTTAAAGAAATTCCGGTTGAACAGGAAAAAATTGCTCAATTGCTGGATGCTGCCAGATTGGCTCCTTCGGGTTCAAACCGGCAGCCATGGCGCTTCCTTGTGTTAGAAGAACCGAAGATACGAGAGCTGGTAGCAGATGTGAGCGCCCAAATGTTTGTCAGGCGGGCCCCGCTGATTATTCTATGTTATGCCGACCTCCGCTGCTGGTTGCCCGACTATATTAAGTATCTGCAGGAGGAACTGAAAAACTCCGGTTCGGTCGATAGGAATGACATGGCGATGAATCTGTCGCTCTTAAGTTCTAATCCATTATATACCAGCGGAAAGGAGCTGAAGAACTATATTCCCAATGCTTTTTTAGATGTCGGCATTGCTATTGAACATATGGTTCTGTCTGCCATGGATTTGGGCCTTGGCACTTGTTGGTGCAGGCTGGTTGATGAATTAAAACTTAAGGAAATTTTTGAATTACCAGATTACTACAAATTCGTAAGTATGCTGCTGGTGGGGTATCCTGACCAATGTCCGCCCCAGAGGCCGCGTAAAGATATTGAGGATTTATTAATAGGTTAGGAGGAACCTGCAATAATGGAGATTCCGAAAACATGTAAAGCTGCAGTTTTGGATGAGTGGGCTACGCCGTTG
>ENA-UOOM01001298-UOOM01001298.1-fermentation-metagenome-genome-assembly--contig:-NODE-1298-length-24458-cov-19.058599_pt1 | contig 24458 bp, 20 predicted proteins | sample MGYA00245781_ERZ724031 | MGnify/ENA primary metagenome ERZ724031 (study PRJEB28704, sample SAMN03018317) | fermentation metagenome | biome: anthropogenic terrestrial biome; feature: soil... | reverse complement strand
TCTCATTTGTTTCACATTATAAGTCATAAAGTTACTTTATACGCAAGCGATTTTTTATAATATTTATTTTTTCAGCATATTGGAATCCAAAGCTCCACATAAGGTTTAAGCCGTGCACCTTGTGCCACTTCTACCAACAATATATGCCCCCAAGGCTTTCCGTTTATTTCAAAGCCTCTTTTCTTTGCATATTCCAATGCTCCTACAAACGCAAGATGAGGTTCTTCGCTGAATCTGTCATCAGAGACAGTTATGGTGTGAAGACATGAAGTGGATGGCAGTTCTTCCACATGTAATTTAGTCGGCAAGCTAAGATGACGTACCACTTCCGGCGGAGCAGAATAAGCAAAATATCCTTTGTTTACATCTTTCATGTTTAAGATTACCGAAAGACGTGTGGCAGGCATTGCGTCAACCCATTTGTGCACAATTTGCTGCTCCTCCGGAGCTTTGGGCAGCCATCCGCATTCACTGCCATGCATGAATGTCATAGCCGGCGACATTGTAAATTCATATTTGTCCAATAATTTATCTATCCTATCAATACTGTTCAAATGCTCGTCTATATAATCAGCAAGATCTTTATAATATTCTGATTTTTTTAAAGCTTCTTGTTTCTGCTTTTCAACTCGGGACTGAATAATTTTTCTGTCGTTTTCGCTGCCTCCGAATTGCTTTACCACCATCTTCATTGAAAATCCCATGGTTCTATACTTCTTGTATGATAACAGGCGAAAAATATCTACCACATGATAAAGCCTAAACCCATTTTCATCTTTTTCCACACTTATTAAGTTCTCTTTTTCAAAGTATCGGACAGCACTTGTTGTTATTCCTAAGATTCTGGCAATATCACTTATACTGTACTTCATATTCTCCTCCTGACCTAAAGCTGCTTTAGCTTCAATTTTTACACAGCTATTTTCTGTAATAATAATATAAAAAATAGTATTAATTTGCAACTGTTTATTCAAATTAATACCATTTCGTCTTATAATCTATCTTACGAATAACCGTTTCTTCTATGTATATAAACAGGAACAGTACCGAGGAGAAGTCAGACAGTCCATGCAAATTTTATTAATAAGTTCACTATTACAGTGTTTCACTCAAATCTTCGTCTAATATTTTACCTTCCGCAACTATATTTGTATCTCCTGTCAGATAGAGCTTTTCTATATTGCCACTAACCTTTTCCGCTTCAATAATCAGCTGTCCGCCGGTTACAATTATTGTTGCTTTATTTCCATTCAGATAACCTTTCAGCATAAGAACTGCTGCAACGGATGCCGAACCGGTCCCGCAGGCTAACGTTAAATCCTCCACTCCTCTTTCATATGTTCTTACCAGTGCGGTGCTGTCATTTATAACTTCATAAAAGTTTACATTTGCTCCCTTTTCAAATCCCTTATAATATCTTATTTTTCTTCCGGTTTCAAATATTTCTTTTTCACCCGCATCCTTTAAATTCGGATATTTTACAACCGCATGCGGAAGTCCGGGTTTTCCTAATTCTATATAGGAACATTCATATATAACGCCGTCTATTACGATATTATTATTAAGTCTAATTACTTCAGGATTATTAAGCTGAACTTTTATTTGTCTTTTTTCAAGAACCTCCGAATATACTATTCCGGCTCCTGTTTCAAATTTCATTTTCTTGCCCGCAATATTATTCATATATGCATAGCGCGAAATGCACCTTGCACCGTTTCCGCACATTTCACCTATACTTCCGTCAGAATTGTAAAAACGCATTTTAAAATCCGCTTCCCCCTCCGGATAATCAACAACCATGAAACCGTCCGCACCTAAGGATACTTTTCTTTTGCACACTCTTTTGGCGATTAAAGGCAATTCATCAACAGGAATATTTAATTTCATATTATTAATAATTATAAAATCATTGCCTGCTCCCTGCATTTTTGTAAATTCCATTTTTACACCTCTTTTATTTCAAAGATTCGGGTATTATTTCATTTTCAATCATCTGCTCATAACTTTGTCGTTTCACAATCAAATCAGATTTGCCCTCCTTAACCAACACGGTTGCCGGAATAGGATTTTTATTGTAATTGCTTGCCATTGAATAATTGTATGCTCCGGTTGACAATACCGCAAAGATATCTCCTCTTCTTAGTTCTGCAACATGTGCATCCTTTATGAGAATATCCCCGGATTCACAGCATTTTCCGCTTATGGTTACCATATCCGTCCTTTGTTCTCCTGCTTTGTTGGCTACTATTCCTTCATATTTGGCTTGATATAGAGCAGGTCTTATGTTGTCCGTCATTCCGCCGTCTACCGATACATATTTTCTTATACCTTTTATATCCTTTATGGTTCCTACAGTATATAGAGTAATTCCTGCTTCTCCCACTATGCTCCTGCCCGGCTCAATTACTATTTCAGGTCTTTTAATATTTAAATTTTTTGAAAACTTCTCAATTTTCTCCATCATTGGGTCAAGGAAATATGCAAAGGGTTTTTTATCATCTTCATCTGTGTACCTGATTCCGAAACCGCCTCCTACATTTAATTCAGGTGTAACAAAGCCAAATTTATCAATAGTGTCTTTAATTAGTTTTAATGCCGTATCCAATGCTTTAATATGCGATTCGTTGTTATGAAGCTGTGAGCCTACATGAAAATGAAATCCCATAAAGTTAACATGTGATGAATTAATCGCTTGTTCTACAGCAGGAAATATCACTTCATCATCTAATGGAATTCCAAACTTCGAATCCTTTTTGCCGGTCACAATATAGTCATGTGAGTCACTTTTAACTCCAGGAGTAATTCTGTAAAGTATATTTACTTTCTTATTTTTTTCTTTGCATATTTCTTCTATTAAACTTAATTCATCCAGCCCGTCAACTATAATTCTGCCGATATTGTAATCAACTGCCAATTTCAACTCTTCAACAGACTTATTGTTGCCGTTAAACTCGATTTTTTCAGAAGGAAAATTTGCCTTTATTGCCGTAAATAATTCTCCGCCCGAAACAACATCCAAGCAAAGACCTTCTCTTTCAATAATTTTGCACATGGAAATCGTTAAGAATGCTTTTGAAGCATATGCCGCTCTGGTTCTTTCGTATTTTTTTAGAAATGTTTCTCTTATTTCGGAGCATTTTTCAACTATTGATGTCTCACTCATCACATAGAGGGGTGTTCCGTATTGCTTAGCCAATTCAACGGTATCACATCCGTCAAAATATAATGTGTTGTTTTTAATTTCTATAATCATTTACAATAACTCCTTAAGTTTTTATATAAATTATTTCTTATATTAGCATAAACATTTTTAATATACAATTTAATTATTTTAAATTCAAACCTTTTAATAAACAAAGAATATTAACACATCTCGAGTAAATCTCTTATATATTCAGCAACAATAAATCGGGATAAATATACTTTTTTGTTTGATAATCTTTCTAATAAGTCTTTTGTTCTTTTAGAATATCCCATACAATCTAAAAAGACATAGTCCCAATTTTTACGTTTAATTTCTTCTGCCAAATATTCAATTTCATCTTGGCTTCCATATGGAGAAAGAAATAGTAATTCAGTATCAACAGCCTCAATATCCCACCTTTTCTTCATTTGTTCATATTGTTTGTCATCAGGAATAATAATGCCGACACTATAATTTGTTCTCAATTTATTTATTTCCATTTTAGTAACATTACTGCTTTCTATTAAGATCACATTACTATTTAAATTGCTAAATTCTCCGGTACACAGAATTACAATAATATTTACGCTTTTTCTTTCTAAAATATTAATAGCATTTTGTACCAGAGGATTAAGGTATTCTTCATTTATCATTATTTCATTTCCATCTAATAATTTTGTAACCAAAATATTCTTAAATTTATTTAATGAAAATTTATTGATTAAATCATTATAAGAATATCCATCCAATGCGCCAATTTCTATTATATCAAACCCGTCACCTAATACCGGGAGTATTTCTTCCATTATATCTTTCCTCGGAGACTGACCGATGGTAATAAAACCTATTTTAATTTTTCCCATCTTCACTCCGTGCCTCAAAACTATACTTGATCAAATCTTTATTTATTACTTTTTCAGCCTGTTTAAATAATGCTAAATCACTCATCCCTTTTCCTAATATTATTTTGTCGATAGGCAGTTTAGTCAATATAACTTTCATATTATTCTTTATTTCAGCACTTGTTATAGGTAAAGCTGTTTCCTGATCAAATATTGCTATAAGTTCAGGAAATGTAGCCAATCTTTCATTGTCACTTTCTGCAGTCATATATTCATTCCAAAATGTAATATTATATTTCTTTTTACCAGAATCAATATTAAAATCTCCAACATCAAATCCATCTCTTGTTATAAGGGATAAATCACATATCCTTCCTGTACATATAACATCCATATTAGATGCATCTATTAATCCGTTGATTATGTTGTACAAATTTCCGATATTTTTATAAATAATATCGCCAAGTTTAATGGCATATGATAGCCCTCCTATTGCAGCATTGTTTTTCACATATTTTGCGGTAACGGGGTTTCTTAATACCGTAACAAATCCGCCTGCTAATATAGACGCATTACGTACAGCACCTGAAGACCTTTCAATCGTTGAGCTAACGGAAAGCTCAATCTCATTCTGTCCTTTGCCTCCTGCACATACTTGAAGAGAATTATATTCTTTTATGCATGACAATCCCATACTTCCCATGGCACCGGTAGGATGAGCTCGCCCATTACAGGGAGCGTCTATAATGGGTATGCCAGTCATAGCTGATAGAATCCAACCGTTGGTAATAGTTTGTGCACCAATTTCATTTGTAATAATTCCGCTTATTTTTTTGTCATATAATTTAATCAAGTTTTCGTATACTTTCATGTAGTGGTATATACCTACAAATTTATTATTTGATGCAGGAGATCCAACTAACGATGCTGTTACAATAATTGAATTCTCATTAATATTATCAATATTATGCAAAGTAATTTGATTTAATTCCGATAGAGTGTTCAGTATTTCCATACCACCGGAAAAACTACCTCCACCCCCTCCACCTAATAATAATCCCCCATATAATGCTCTAATTCCAATTTCCTTATCGATAAACATTAAAACCATTCCTTTCTAAGTAAAATACTTCTAAAACTTATCTTAAATAATTACTAAAGTTATTGAGAACCATGCCCCGTTATCAATTTGATATCAGGGCATAGTTTATAACAATTAATATTTACTCAAAGAACTTTAATATTGAATTTAGAAATACTCTTATACCTATAGAGATAGAGTCTTCATCCGCAACAAACTTATTGCTATGAATAGGATATATGCATCCCTTATCTTCATTCCTTACTCCTAAATTAAAGAAACAAGCCTTTTTGGCAGCTGCAAAATAAGAAAAATCTTCCGTCCCTAAAAAAGGTTCTTCTAAAACTATAATATTATCTATACCAATAGATTCAATTGCAGCTTCTTTTACCAAATCAACCATGGAGTCATCATTTATCAACGGACCATAACTTTCAACTATATTGACATCAGCCTTTCCTCTGTATGACTTTGCTATATTTTCAGCTATTTCTACAACCCTTCTTTGTAAAAACTTTCTTGTTTTTGAATCAAGAGTTCTTGATATGCAGTTCATTTTAGCTGTTTCAGGTATTATATTTCCACTTGTACCGGCATGTATGCTTCCAACAGTAAATACAGCAGAATTGCATGGCGATATGTTTCTGCTGACAAGTGTTTGCAGTGCCATTACAATATTAGAGCTTATTACAATAGGGTCAATTCCATCATGAGGATATGCGCCGTGAGTTTGAACTCCCGATACGGTGATAGTTATCATATCTGATGCCGCAAACATCTTTCCGTACCTTATGCCGATTTTACCTACTTCGATATCAGGATTAACATGAAGCCCTAAAACCGCATCAACATTAGGATTTTCCAAACAACCTTCTTTTATCATTCTTTCGGCTCCGCCAATTGTTTCTTCTGCAGGCTGAAAAAATAGTTTCACAGTGCCATTAAGATTGTTTTCCATTAATTTTAAGAGCTTTGCAAGTCCCAATAAAACTGCCGTATGAATATCATGTCCGCAAGCATGCATAACATTTTCATTAATTGATGGAAAATCAACATTGCTTTCTTCTTTTATGGGAAGTGCATCAATATCCGCTCTCACACCTATTACCTTTCTTGTTGTCTTTCCCATTATTAATGCCACGACACCGGTATCAGCAACATTCTTTTTGTATTCAATTCCGCACTTATCCAAAAATGAACAAATTGTTTCCATCGTATTAAATTCATTCTGACCAAGCTCCGGATTTTGATGGAGATACCTTCTTATTTCAATTATCTCATCAATAATTTCAGCTGCTAAATTATCTATATTCAATTAAACCTGCCTCCTTCAATAGTATTATTGCTTATATTATAGTCCCATAGCGACAGCTACTGAAACAATAACAATTTCTGCAATAAACATAATTCCGAACAACGGGATATAGAACTTCCACCATTTTTCCATGGGAATCTTAGATAATCCGCATACTATTGCCACACTTGCTGTTGGGAACAATAAATCTGCAAACGAGCTTCCAAATTGGAATGTTAGACATACAACCTCTCTTGATACACCTAACAAATCTCCAATTGGAGCCATTATTGGTATTGTTGTTGCCGCCTGTCCCGAACCTGATGGAATAAAAAAGTTTATTAACGTATGCATAACTAACATTCCGTTTGCCGCTATTATCTCCGGAAGTCCCTCTAATGAAGAGGACATAAAATAAATAATTGTATCAATAATTTTACCTTCCTGCATTACAATTAGTATAGCTCTGGCAAAACCGGTAACCAATGCTCCAAAGGTAACGCTTGAACATCCAAAAATGAATTCATTTGCAATTCTGTCTGCATTCCATCCGTCTATGATTGCAGCTAAAATTCCCATAAGAAGAAATACTCCCGTCAATTGTACAGTTCCCCATCCTTTGGTTACAGAACCCCATATTATTAATAAGAGTGAAAGAATAACCATAATCAAAATCATTCTTTGCTTTTTACTAATTTCATATTTGAGTAATTCTTCTTTATTTAAAGCAAAAGCAGTTTCTTCTCCAATCATATAACTCTTTGAAGGATCTTTTTTAATTCTTGCTCCGTAACGTAATATCCATGCAATTGCTATAACAGAAAAAACAATAAAGGATACTATTCTTATTCCCATATTAGAGTATAAAGGTAGCCCTGCGATAGCCTGTGCAACAACAACATTGTATGGATTCATTGTACCTCCCGCAAATCCCATAAATGCTCCTAAAGCAACAATTGATGCACCCCATATGGCATCATATCCCAAGGCAACACCCAGTCCGACAAACAATGGGTAGAATCCGTTAAATTCATTAAGCATACCAAATAAAGATCCGCATAATGCAAATATTAAAAAAATAAAAATAACTAATACTTTTTCTTTACCATAAAACTTTCTTAAGAGAGTACCTAATAATGCGTTAAAAGCCCCTGTTTGAATAACCAGATGAAAGGCTCCGTTAACCAAGAAAACCAACATAACTATTTCCGAAGCAGCCATTGCTCCTTTATGAAAAGAGCTTACAAAATCTATAACTCCCGTAGGATTAGCTTCAGATCTGTCAATAGTATGATAAGATCCGGGAACTACTAAATTTCTTGTAGTTCCGTTAACATCAACACTTTCATAATCAAATACTCCGGGCTGAATAACCCACGTCAAAACGGACATTAACAGGACAATAAAAAATATAATAACATATGTGTGCGGAACTTTCATTTTAAAAGCATTCTTTTTGTTCATTTTAGCCTCCAATTATGATTTTATTTATAGTTTATTTTGTTTATGCATGCTTATTTAATAACTATCATACAACACTTATATAATTCAATTCACCTCCCGGTATGGATAAATAATTATTTCTAATTATATAACATTTTCCCTCCTTTCAAATGAATCATATTTATAGCAAATATTTGTAATCCAAATATTTTTCTTTATACATGCAATTATTATGCCAATAAATAATGTCACATAGACTTGACTTGCATATGAAAAAGCTTTAACATAAATAATTGGGAAAGGATGAGTATTATGACTAAAGAGTTAGCAATTGTTACATTAAATAGTAATGTTTCAACATTTTATGAAAGTCAATTTAAATCACTTTTTGGAGATTTGATAAACATAAACTCTTATAGTGTATTTAATGATACTGTTAAAAAACTCTGTAATGCCGATGTTATTGCTGTAACTACAGATGCTTTTAAAAGCATATATGATTATGAAAAAACTATACCTGCAAGTATTCAAAGAGTTGAACTTAATGTAGAATTCACTAAGAATAATATCGAAACATTAATGAAAATACCTAAGGGAACTTGTTCCTACTTTGTAAATATCAGTGAAACAATGGTTCGTGAATGCATTGCACGATTATCGCAGCTTGGCATTAATCACATAGATTTTATACCATATTTTCCAGGGGCTAACATCACTAAAAAATGTGATTATGCAATTACGGTAGGTGAAATAAGATATGTCCCCGAATATGTAAAAAACATTATAGATCTTGGCCATCGTGTGCCTGATTCTGACACAATTGTTGAAGTTGCTCTACGGTTAAAGTTAGAACATTTATTGGAGATGGAAAATTTCAAGAATTATTTTAATTCATTAGCATCAAGCAATTACAGTTTCAATCAGCTTTTTGGCCGTTCTTTAAATATGGAGAGTCATTTTGAAATTATAATGGAAATTATTGATTCAGGAATAATTGGAGTTGACGAAAACAATATTGTATTTACATGTAACTCTAAAGCTGAAGAAATTACAGGCATTGATAAGGGGCAAATTATTGATATCCCGGCAAATTTATGCTTTCCGTTCATTCCTTTCGCCGAATGCAGATTAACAAGAAAAAAAATTACAAATAAGTTAGTTAAATTTAATTCTATCGTTATAAATGTTACTGTTAATCCCGTAATTCGAAGAAACAAATACATTGGAGCATTTGCAACCATACAGAAATTTACCGAAGAGGAAACAAAACAAAATAATTTACGCATTCAACTTCTAAATAAAGGGCATAAAGCAAAATACACTTTTGATGACATTATTGGTGAAAGCCAAGCAATTGGAAAAGCTTGTGCAATTGCTAAAAAAATGGCTAAAAGCAATTCTGTAGTTCTTATAACAGGTGAAAGCGGAACCGGTAAGGAACTATTTGCTCATGCTATACATAATGAATCAAACCGCAAAAACTATCCTTTCATAGTAATAAACTGTGCTGCCATGCCCGATAACCTTCTTGAAAGCGAACTGTTCGGTTACGAAGAAGGTGCTTTTACAGGTGCTAAGAAAGGTGGAAAATTGGGGCTTTTTGAATTTGCTCACAAAGGATCTATTTTTCTTGACGAAGTTGAAGCCATGAGCCCTGCCTTACAAGTCAAATTATTGAGAGTTATTCAGGAAGGAGAAATAATGCACGTTGGCGGTGACCGAATTATTAACGTTGACGTACGATTAATCGCAGCATCAAATAGAGCATTGGAGGATCTTGTAGCAAATGGTAATTTCAGAATTGATTTATATTATCGCTTGAATACTCTTCCCGTTGAAATTCCTCCGTTAAGAGAAAGAAAAGAAGATATAATGATACTATTTGATAGCATAAAAAATAAATTAGGCAGCAAGTTTATTATTTCTACACAGGTAAAGGATGCCTTCATGTCTCATGAGTGGATGGGCAATGTTCGTGAACTCCACAATTATGTAGAATATCTGTCGCATTTGGGCTTAGATTATATAGATGTTGATAATATCCCTTCAAGTTTCCACAAAAGATTGTCTGAGATTAAAAGTGAAAAGGCTGAAAAAAGTTTGGATGTGTCTCTGCTTAAAAAAATAGCCAAGAATAAGCTCGATGACTACCTTTACGTTCTTGAAATACTATATGAAAGTTATATAAATAAAAGTAATCTCGGAAGACTATCTATTGCGGAAAAAGCACAAAGTACCGGACGATATCTAACTCAACAAGAAGTGCGAAGTATTCTTTATGATTTAAACAATTTAGGACTTATAAAAATCTCTAAAGGTAGAGGAGGAAGTAAAATAAATGATCGCGGCATAAAAGTATATAAAGATTTAAAATTGATGGGTTAATTATAAATTAATTCAGTGTATAGGTTCCCTACAGAAGAATTAAATGGTTAAAGAATAGTATTCTTTAACCATTTAATCACAATTAACCTAATTTAACCTGTATTTATTTTAAATAAAAAAATTGATAATAACCCAAAAGCTACTTCATTTATTAAAAGATGAGGTAGTCTTGGCATTTTAATCTATTTAATTTTCTTTATATCTAACAACTCCCATTTAACATTGTATTCTTTCCTTAATAGTCCTCTATCTTCGTATTCCATTTCTCCCACCTGGTTGTCATATGGATCGTGACGTAAATGTTTTTTAGGAGGATCAAATTCATGCTGGAATTCTGAGTTTGCAACCATTCTGAAGGGGTCTAAGTTTCCAAAATAAAAGTTCCATTTATCTATGTTGTTACTTTTTAGTTCTCCGCCACCAAAGGATGGATCTGCAAAAAGCCATCCAAATGGTGCCACATAAAACTGTGCCCAATCATGAGGACCTATATCGCATGGTGTTACAGCAAGCCCTGACTGCCATCTTGCAGGAATTCCCGCATACCTGCAAAGAGTAATAAAAAGCAATGCTTGCACGCCACAGTCACCTTTTAAATTAAGAGCAGCATATTCCGGTATATTTGTTATTGTAGAGTATGCTCTCACGTATGAGTATTTCACATTTTGAGTAATATAGTCATATATTTTTCTTGCCTGTAATAATGGATTAGTTTCATCACCTATAATTTCCTTTGACAATTCCTTGATATAAGGGGTAAATACTATATGAGGCTCCAATTCCCCGGTATCAAAGTTAGGCTGTTCTTTTGAAACTAAAGAAGGGTCGGGATCATTGTATTTTAGGCGGCTCTCATATGAATATTCAACTGAAAATTCCTGCTCTTCCTTAAGGTTTACTTCAAAGTATGCAGTCCTTGAAGGATGATCAGCAGGAGCAATATAAGCTGCCTGAGGAACTGTTTTTATAATTTTAACATTGGATTGCTGGCATTCAGCCGGAATAGGAAGATGAACCTTTATTTTGTCGCCTATTCTTGCGGCCTCTTTCTTTAGAGTAACTGTTGATTTCATATGGATAAAGTATGATGCTTCCTTGTTTTCCTTTGTATCTTTTATGTTTTTGTTTAAGAATTCCCTTCTTTCGCTGTCATCGTCATCACTTCTGTTTATCAGTCTTGCAGCTAAATCATTCCTTGTTTTTATTAATGTGCCATAAAAACTGCTATTAAACATGACTTTGCCGTCAACCAATATCCAATCAGCTTGACTTTCATCCTGCAATGTAATTAACTCTTCTTCGGTAAAGTTTTCGATATTATCCTGCATCTTTTTAAGAGCTTGCTCAAAAGTATATGTATAATCACCTTTAATTGCCCTTATGATTTCTTTTTCCTGTTCAAGTCTCTTTCTCATAGCTGTAGGAATTTGCTTATTAAGTCTTAAATCAATAAGCTTTACAGCTTTTTCAAAATATCCAGCCCATTTTAGCTTTAAAATGTCCTCCGGAAGATTTACTTTTAAGTACTTTAAATCTTTTAGCATAGCTTTCTCCTATTTTATATTAAAATTTATTTATACGTATACATTATTAATCAGTTGCTGTCTCCATAATACTATTTCGGGTTTCCTTATGCCTGTCCGTACATTAATATGTATTTCAAATCTTCATAGCAATCTTTACTCATTATAATAATTATTCAATTCTTTTTATAAGTCTAAGGATATTATCTGCTGTTGCTTCTAAGTTTTCCTTTGATTTGTTTCTGCTTATCTGAAAATCCTCCGGAAGTCTGTTGATTGTAAATATCGAGGTGACTCCCATGTCATATGCCGAATCTATATTCATTTCCGCTCCTCCCGCAATGACGGTTACAGGAATGTTTTTATTTTTTGCACGCTTTGCCACTCCTATTACTGCTTTGCCTCTTAAGCTTTGAGTGTCAATTTTACCTTCACCGGTAAAAATCATGTCCGCATCGGTAATTATTTCATCGAATTTAACTGCATCCAGCACCGTTTCAATTCCCATCTGAAGAGTGGAATTAAAAAAAGCAATCATGCCTGCACCCATGGCCCCTGCTGCCCCGCTTCCCGGGACATCTTTTAAATCTTTGCCTGTTTCCCTTTTTATAACATCACAAAGGTTTTTTAAGCCTTTATCAAGTTCAGCAACCATTTTCTCGTCTGCTCCTTTTTGTGGACCGAAAATGTATGCAGCCCCCATAGGTCCGTACATCGGATTATCTATATCGCACATAGTGATTATTTCAATATTGTTTAATTCTTTTGTCTTTTTTGAAAAATCAATTTTTTCTATATTTATAAGTGTTTTACCTACAGGTGTGAACTCATTTCCTTTTTTGTCATAAAACTTTACGCCTGAGGCTGCGGCTGCCCCGCATCCTCCATCATTGGTGCTTGAGCCTCCAAGTCCTACTATTATCCTTTTGCAGCCTTTATTCACTGCCGCCAATATAAGCTGTCCAACTCCAAATGTTGTTGTAAGGCTTGGGTTTTTCCTGTCCTCTACTAAGGGCAGACCTGCGCAGGCGGCTGTTTCAATTACCGCAGTGTCTCCTATCAAGCCGTAAAAAGATTCCATATCCTCAAAATATGGCGAGCTTACCGTTTCATATATTTTCTCACCGCCTAAGGCAGACAAAAAACAGTCAACACTGCCTTCTCCTCCGTCAGCGACAGGTATTGATAATACATTACACTTTGGAAAGTGTTTATTGATTTTATCTGAAATAATATTGCAAATTTCAAGGGACGTTAATGTTCCTTTATATGAATCGGGAATTAAAACTACTTTATTTAAATTCATGCTTAAGATCTCCTATTCTTCATCCCGGACTCTTTTTATTTTCGCTCCTAAATTCATGAATTTATTTTCTATATGTTCATAGCCTCGGTCAATATGCTGTATGTTTGTTACCTCTGTCAATCCGTTGGCAATCAAACCTGCAATTATTAAAGCAGCACCCGCTCTTAAATCTGTGGCTTGTACTACTGTTCCCATTAAGTTTTTAGTACCCTTTATTTTAGCCTGCTTCTTTTCAAATTCTATGCAGGCACCCATCTTTTTCAGCTCATCCACATATTTAAATCTGTCCTCAGATACCCCTTCAACAACGGTGCTTTCACCGCATAACGAAGATAACAGCACTGTCATGGGCTGCTGCAAGTCTGTAGGAAATCCCGGATACGGAAGAGTTTGAATGTTCACCGGTACCAATTCTTTCTCATAATAAACACGCATGGAGTCTCCATATTCTTCAATGCCCATTCCCATTTCCTTAAGCTTAGCCGTTATCGGTTCCATATGTTTTGGTATAATATCATCAATAATAATGTCACCCTTTGTGGCGGCGGCAGCTATCATATATGTACCTGCTTCAATTTGATCGGGTATAACCTTGTAGGTACATCCTGTTAATTTCTTTACGCCGTTGATGCGTATTACATCAGTTCCCGCACCTTTGATATCTGCTCCCATAGAGTTTAAAAAGTTTGCAGTATCAACAATATGAGGTTCTTTGGCAGCATTTTCTATTATTGTTTTGCCTTCGGCATATACCGCCGCTAACATAATATTTATGGTAGCTCCGACGCTTACTACATCCAGATATATTTTTGCTCCGATTAATTTTTCAGCCATCACGTTTACTCTTCCTTCGGGTGTGATATCAACGGCTGCCCCCAATGCCTCAAACCCCTTAATGTGCTGATCGATTGGTCTTTCACCTATATCACAGCCTCCGGGCATCAAACACGATGCGCTTTTAAATCTTCCCAATCCCGCACCAAGCAAATAATATGATGCTCTCATCTTCTTAGATAACCCGTTTTCCAAATAGCTTTTATTTATATTTGTTGCATCCACATACAATGACGTATCATCTATATAATCCGCATCTGCTCCTAATTCTCTCAATATTTCCAAAAATACATTAACATCCTGTATTTTTGGAACATTTTCTATAATGCACTTTCCCGGACAAAGTATGGTTGCCGGTATTATTGCAACAGCCGCATTTTTAAATCCCCCTATGTTTACTTTTCCTTTTAGTTTAGTGCCGCCTTCTATAACAAATTTAGACATAATTTTTCCTCACAATAATTTTTTTATTTTTAATCAATTCCCGGCAGATGTTTTTGTGTTCCATCGCTAAAAATAACTTTCCACGTGGGATCTGAATTTATTCTCTCTATGTTCTTCCAATTATCATCTTCAACACTATAATATGTCATTTCTATTTTTACAATTTCTTTATTTTCAATTTCAGGGTAAGTTAATATTCGCGGCAATGCTTCTACTGCATGTATTGTACGAACCTTTTCGGTTATTTCCGTAACCGAAAGAATTCTTTGCATTTCAAATTTATAAATTCCTTCATTATCTGCAAAAAAATACATATAGGAATTATCCACTGAATAATCATCATGTTTTTGTGTATACACGTAAAGACTGTCATTTTCTGAAATATGCCTGTAATCTTCAACATATCCGTCTGCATTAATATTTTTTTCTTTTAACAAATTATCTATTTCTTTTTCAATATTCAATTCGCCGTTTAATTTATTGTGTACCTTATTACGCAAAGTCAGCCTCAGTTTTTTGCCGTCTATTATTTCTAAGGTTTCTCCCCTACTGTTGCTGTATGTGTATACATCTTCAAGAGGCTCTATTTTTTCGTTTAAAAACCTTTCTAATAACTTTGTGTTTACCTGTATTATCTCATATTCTGTTTCCAAAACAGGCAATACAAAAGATTCATCAGGTATATCCGTACTTATTTTTATGTTTTTCTCATGTAAAATACTTTCCACAATTTGTGCAAATTCATTATCAATCTTAGGATTATACTCTGAATTTGTCATAGAGTGTGACGATGTAAAAAGAAAAACATTTAAAATTATAAAAGCTGTTATTAAAATCGTGTTTGTTTTATTCCAATCCATGCTATCGCTAAGCTCCTGTATTACCATTCTTCAATCAATCGGCCTGTTATGGCATTGAATATAAATGTTTTGTCATTTGTTTCAATCACCCATACTACCCTTAAATACTGCTCCTTGGTAATTCTGGATAAATCAAAATATCCAAGATATATATTGTTTATTTCCTTAATCATTTCCGGCTTTATGGGTTTAAGCTGGTTTATTTCCTGATTTTCAACAGCCTCATTGTTTCCTTCATTTGCTGCATCATTTGTCGAAGTGTCAATATTGCTTTCTATTACATCTATTGCAGGAAGAACTTGGATCTGTGCCATTTTGTTCATTTGCTCATCATCAATTTTTCTGATAAACCTTTTATATGAAATAACATTTTTTCCTATAACATCGATCTGAAGGGCGGAATTATCTCTCACCCTGCTGAATAATATTGGCCTATCCAATATATTGTAGGAGAATGTAAATCTGTATCCTTCATTTCCATCCGGATGAATGTTTTCTACATTACTTAAATATCCGTTTTCAGGAAATCCAAGGAATTCTTCGGTAAAATTCACAGCAGCAACAAAGCTTTTATAAACATCCGAACCATTTTCCGGCTCAATTGATGCATCATAAAAGTCTAAAAGTCCTTCTTCATTAACTTTAAGTATTTTTTCCGTTCTGTAAACATATACCAGATTTCCGCTTACTTCAACGGATTTCCTTACATAATCGTAATCATTCCTGAAATAGTCCTTGGCAATTTCGTTAATTCTGTCAATATCGAATACATCAAGCTCTGACTGGACAAATACCGGATTAAATGCAGTTTCCTCCAATGGAACAGGCACCTGTATTGTGGCATCTCCTATTTTCTGCCCTGAAGAATATCTTGTCTTGCCCTCAAAGTTTATTGATTTGGCAATGTCTGTAAATTCTTTGGTATTTATTTTATCACTTACAATCTTAACCGTATTTTCACCATTGTAAATATAAATTGAATTATTGTTTTTTAAGTCAATTATAACATTTTTAATATTTTTAACAGTATTATTGACATTTTCATTTTCAATTTTCATATGACCGGTAAATATTTCTGCCGGAATATTTGTTGTGAAGTCAAATTTCATATATTCAGCCGGGAATGCAGCTGTTTCGGTAACGCTGCTGCCTGCAAAATCCTCAAAAGCAGTATTAATTACATGCAGTGCTTTTTCCCATAAACCCCTGTTATCTGAATATAAAACAGTATAATTATTATCGTATTTAATTATACTTTTAACCGGCCGCAATACTTTCCATATGTCTGCTTCGGTGGTTGCTTCCGTCTTCCTGTCATCATTTGCAATGGGATTGAAAAATTCAGGCAGCTTCAGCCATACATTGCTGCTCAGATATATACATATAAGTACCATGACCATCAGTATTATATTTTTAATTTTGGTTTTTAACATAAATAATCCTCTTTACTCGGGAATTGTAATTATCATTTCAGTTCCTTTGTCTATTTCGCTGTTGACGGCAATTGTACAGTTATGTGCCTCAGCAATCTGTTTGGCAATGGAAAGTCCAAGGCCGGTTCCCCCAAAGCCCCTGGCTCTTGCCTTGTCTACACGATAAAACCTTTCGAAAATTCTTGCCTGGTCCTGCTTAGGTATGCCCTGTCCGTCATCCTTAATACTTATAACTACTTTATTGTTGTTTCTTTTTGCATCAATCCATACATTGCCCTTATCGGTCGAATATTTAACGGCATTTCCTGCAATATTCAAAACTATTTGTTCAAATCCGTCTTTGTCAAACATTATATTAAGCTCCTCCGGAACGTTCATATGCATGTTGATATTTTTGTTTTTTATCTGTATTTGAAGTTTTTTTATAATTAAATTAACCATGTCCCGCAAATTGATTTTTTCCTTATGCCATTTTGTCTGCTCATAATCCATTCTTGAAAGACGCAGCAAGTCGCTTACCAATCGAGACATACGGTCGCTTTCCGAATTTATAACATTTAAGAATTCTTCCGCAACATTCTTTTCTTCCAATGCTCCGTCCAAAAGAGTTTCTGCATAGCTTTTAATAGTTGTTATGGGTGTTTTTAATTCATGTGATACATTTGCTACAAATTCTTTTTGCAGTTTGTCAATTCTATGCTGCTCCGTTATATTTTTAAATACAAGAATTACGCCCCCTATTTCATTTAGATTATTCATGAAAGGTGCGTAATCTATATCGTAAGTTTCTCCGTTCTTTTCCGCCAAGTCCGTGCCGCGATAACCTTTTGACTTAATATAATCCATGGACATATTGTCTTTAAGTCTGACTATAGCATCATTAAATTTCTCATCAGTGCTCTTAAGTGATAATATGTTTTGTGCAACTGGATTTGCATGTATTATGCTGCCGGAAGAATCAACCGTTAAAACACCGTCTGCCATGTATGTGAAGGTGGTTTCCATCTTGCTTTTTTCCTGCTGAAGGTTGGACATTGAACTTTTTAACTGGTCAATAAGGTAATTGAACATATTGCCTAATTGACCTATTTCATCGTCTGATTTTACATTTACCTTCTGGTCAAAATCTCCCAAGGACATTTGCTTTGCTTTTACCGTAAGCTCCTTGATTGGTCCTGTTATGCTTGTTGACAGTATAAGTCCTAAAAATATAGTTAAGGTAAGGGCAATTATGGTAGCCTGTGTCATTATCTGCTTTGATTCGTCCACCGTATCATAAATATAATCAATATTATTGATTAAATAAATATAGCCTTCAATATTTCCGTCTGTCTGCACAGGAAAAGACATATGATAATAAAATCTTGAATCTTCAGTATCTTCAAATTGTTCTGCAGGCGCAATATGATATGGTACTCCATCCATTGATTTCGTCAATATATAATTGTTTATTTTATTGTTGTTGAATGCACTTACTCCTATTGATTCTTCCACGCTGCCTGCAATTATTGTCCTGTTTTCATCATTCAATATCACATAAATATTTTCGTTATAACCTACCTGGACACTGTTTATGGTTCTCTTTATTTCTTCAATATTTTCTTCCCATATACCGGAATTTAATGATTCATAGGATTCAATAATTGAGCGAATTCGTGCATCCATATTTTTTACATTCATATTAAGCTGAATTTTTTCAAGCTGATTTACTATATAAATTCCAACTATGGACATAGCAAGAAATACCAGCAAAAAATAAATTAAAATAAATCTCCATTTAATACTTTTAAACATATTTTCTCCTTGCAGTCTCATTCACATCTCGCAGTCTCATTTACCAAAATATTCGCTCCCTCCGGTCGCATACTTTGGGAATTCGTTGCGAATGACCTACCGCTATTTTTCAGAAAAAACACTCTGAAAAATAGGGTTAGGGCATCTTGCTTTTAAAGTAATAGCCTGTTCCTCGTTTTGTGATTATATACTTATCATCATCTGTTTCTATTTTTTCTCTTAATCTTCTCACTGTTACATCAACTGTTCTTAAATCGCCAAATTCATATCCCCACACTTCCTTAAGAAGGTGTTCTCGGTTAAATACTCTGTCTGAATTTTGAAACAAGTATTTTAAAAGGTCGAATTCCCTGTTGGTGAGGTCAATTATATCATCGTTCTTGCTCACTTCATATGTGTTCATGTCGATAGTCAGGTTTCCAACCGTTAAAATCTTTGATTTTATTTCTTCATCAACCTTAGAAAGTTTAACTCTTCTCAGGTTAGCCTTCACCCTGGCAATTAATTCCTTGTTGCTGAAAGGTTTAGTGATATAATCATCAGCCCCTAATTCAAGTCCTGTAATTTTATCATTTTCTTCCTCTTTCGCAGTAAGCATAATTACAGGCATTACGTATTCCATGCGTATTTCCTTTAATACGTCAAATCCGTTTTTCTTAGGAAGCATAATATCAAGGATTACTAATTCCGGTTTTATCTGATGCACCGCCTTTATAGCTTCATCTCCGTCATAAGCGGTCTGCACTTCGAAACCTTCTTTTTGAAGATTGTATTTAATTATCTCGGCAATAGGTCTTTCATCGTCAACTACTAATATCTTAGGCATTCTTTCACCTCATGTAACTTTTAATAATTATTACTAAATTTTATTCATAAATATTATACCATGTTTTTTAAAAATGAACACCATCTTTATTTAAAAGCATAAATTAATTTAGGTAGGTGAATTTAATGAAAAATTATATAGATCTTAACAAGTTATGTCCCGTAATAAAGGGGCAGCTTTCATCAAGCAGCAATAATATTATACCCGTTATAATAAGTTATAAATCCGACAGGAAAATAAAGGAAGGACAAATCAGTTCATTGTCAAATAAATTAAAGCTTGAACTTCCTATTATTAACGGTTGCGCCTGTGAAATGAGTACTGAAGCAATCCTTAAATTAACTGCGGATCCTGATGTTGAATTCATATCCTATGACTCAAAGGTATTTGCGGTGTTGGATGTGGCAAGAAAAACCATTGGAGCCGATTATTCTTTAAATACCGATTATACCGGTAAAAATGTAACAGTTGCAATAATTGATACCGGTGTTGCCCCGCATGCGGATTTGATATATCCAACAAACAGAATAATAGGATTTAAGGATTTTGTTAACAATCAATCCAAATTTTATGATGATAACGGCCACGGAACTCAAGAACCGTGAATGATAAGACAAAAAATAAAAAACTTTATCTTTTGTATTTTAGACTAGAAATTCCAGAAAATTGTTACTTCTTTTTTATCTTCTTCAGATGTTCTCACCTCAATATAATTTATAGTTTCAAGAACTATCTCATGAGTTATTCCTTCATCTATACTGAAATTTTTTATAAGATTTTCTATATTAATTTGCTTTTCTTTAAGAACATCCAATTTTTCAATTTCTTTAGAAATATCTTTCTTTCTTTTATCACATTTTGATATTTCAGCTTCAATTCCTTCAGATATAATTATGTATTGGTTATCTGAAATTATTTTATTTGCTTTATCTATATATAGGCTTGTTAATGTGTTTCTGTTATTAGTAAGCTGCTGTTCTATGCTCTGCAACTCCTGTTTTAATTTTTTGATTTCATCCAGATAATCAAATACATTGATTTGAAGAGATGCTATGTTAATGACTTTATCGTTATTCTGATATGACTTTAAAATCATATCCAGTTCCTCTTCAACCACCTTTTTAAGTTCAAGGTAACTTATAATGTTAGGATAAGAACACAAAACACCTTTTGAATTTTTATAATTCTTACACCTAAGGTAATGATATCTTTGGTCATGTGCATCTTTTTTTCCATTGGTCGTTACCTTAACCATGGTTCCTCCGCAATGGGCACATCTGACCTTAGTTGCAAAGACATGCGGCTTTTTTTCCAGTTTGCATACGCGTCTTTTATTTGAAAGCAGCTCCTGAACAATATAAAAATCCTTTTTGCTTATTATTGGTTCATGATTGTCTTCTATTATATGCCATTCTGACTTATCTTTCAATATTCTTTTGTGATTTTTATAGCTTACCGTAGTTTCTTTTCCCTGTTCAAGAGTACCAATATAAATAGGATTCTTAAGAATTCTATTTATTGTAGTATGCCCCCAAAGATTGGAATCAATAAAATTTGGTATTTTTAATTTGCATCCGTTCTTCTTCTTATAAACTGTCGGTTTATCAATTCCCTTTTCAAACAATATGTTTGCAATTTGATGAGTGCCTTTACCCTCGAGATATAGTTTGAAAATAAGCCGTACTACCTCTGCTGCCGGTTCATCAATTACAATTTTATGCTTATCATTCGGATCTTTTTTATACCCATATACCGCAAATGAACCTACATATTGTCCAGCTTTCATTTTTGTCTGAAATGTTTTTCTGATATTAATTGAAGTGTCTTCAAGATACCATTCATCCACTAAGCCATTAATCTGACGTGACTTTTTGTTTCCTTCTATGCTTGTGTCTACTCCGCCGATAGCTGTTACAAATCGAATGCCCCATTCTACAAATTTACCATGAACAATACGTTCAAGAGCTTCCATATCTCTAACAAACCTGCTTTGAGTCTTACATAAAACAATATTAAATTTGCCTGCTTCTGCATCTTTAATAAGTTCATTCCATTGAGGTCTTGTAATATCAGCTCCGGAATAATCATCATCATCATAAATTTTATAGATATGCCACCCTCTAGCAATTGCATATTCAGTAAGCATCAGCTTTTGGTTTAATATACTTTCACTATCATCACCCTTGTTAATTTTGTTTTTATCTTCATCTGACAAGCGACCATAAATAGCAACTATATCCATATTGTGTCCCCTTTACGAGAAAACACAAATCGTAAACAGTATTATATACGCATAAACGACTTGTGTCAAAATACATTATTTAGTAGCAGCATGTATGTTTTTATCATAGCTGCTTTTATTTATTAGATTTGCAATTAAGCTTGCCACTCTTACTTCCTTTTCTTCATTTGATTTAGAAGCAAATTCATTCTTTACAATTATAGCCTTACTCATTATAAAAACCTCCTTGCTCATATTTTATTTTTAAGTCTAATAAAACATTTTACAATCAATATATACTTGAAATATACTTTTGTTCCATTGGAACAGAAGTATACCAAATAAAAACAGAGTGCAATAATAAAAAAGCACTCTGTATATCTTAAGTTATTAATCTTACTTAATTTTCTCTTTATAATACTTATCTTTCTATATGCCTTTTCATAATAGATGTATCACTTTTTCTTGCATTGTTTTGATTTTTTGATTTTTCAATCTTTTTATCTAAATCAGCTAACTTCAAGCTTCCCAACGTATGTACATCTTCAGAAACTTTTTTTAATTCAAATTGTTCAATATTACTTCCTTTAAGCATTTTTATAACCGGCTCTCCTTTATTATCAGCCAAATAAATAAAGTCATCAAATCTCAGCCTTCCACCTGAAATAAATATATTGAATTGGTCAGGAATCGAATATACCCCTGCAACATCACATTCTTTCTCACTGCAATATCTACCGTCATTTAAAATAGGTTCAATGGAATAATGCTGTCCGTCCTTTGTCCTGTATATTTTTGTCCTATTTTTGCTTTCGTTCAGTGCCTTTTCTATCTTAGAAATTTCTTCAAACGAAAACCTCTCAGTGCTGCTCCCAATAAACAATTCATCAGATAACTGCTTTGCTATCTTAACGCTGAGCATAACATTTTTATCCGCATCCAAATCATCTCGGTATTTCTTCGTAAACTCTTTAACTTTTTCCAACATATCAATAGAACAGCTAATGCTTATTGTATGTTCTGAAGGCGGGGTATACCTATCAATTTCCTTATTGACATACTGCCGATTATAGTAAGTCAATGCTCCGGCAAGTTCTCCCATAATTTGCATTGCTTTTAAATCATCATTCAAGGTTTTATATGTGCCACACTTTAACCGTGTATTTCTTGAATCGTCAAATTTTCCTTCAATATAGCAGTCAATGTAAATGCCCTCACTACCTCCAAAATTCACTTTAGTGATAAAGTAAAACTCATAGTTTGTAAGTTCTTGAATCTCATAGCTCTCCGGAAGGAAATAATCCATTATAGCTGCTGCTTTTTCATAACAGCCATTTTTTTCAACAAGCTGATGAGTGGCCAACATCATTGTTTTATTAGTGTCCCTTTTCATTTTTAATCCTCTCTTTTATATGTATTCCTTTGGCATGTTAATATGTGCTACTTCTGTTCCAGTGGAACAGAGGTACTTAAATCTATAATTATTTTTAGGAAATAAAAAACACACAATCAAAGTATTGCGTGCCTAATATTAATTCTTTTTAACCTTGTTTCAAAAAACTACTAATTGCTTCATGGTTATCTGAATGAGGTGAATTTCTGTATAAATCGTAAACACTTTCCGTTAACATACATATCTTCCTAATTTCAAATTTTGTAGGAGTAAAGTAGAAGCTTTTTTGTGTTCTTTGATTATATATGCGACACTTTTGAATGCTATTATAATAATCACAAGTGTATGGGGATACTCCTTTTTTATATTCATAATTACAACCCTGAAATCCTTCATTATTTTTGTATTTACATACTTTACAATCAGGCTCTATCGTATAGAATGAATCATTTATGCAGCAGGGAAGAACTACGATCCTTCCTTCTTCTGCTAACTTCATATAATTAATATTAATAAAATCAGAATCTTTAATGTTATCAACGAACTTTCCACCTATGTTTAACATATTCGCCACTTCTTCAGCCTTTTCCTTGTTTGTGAATATACTTCTCCCAAACTTTCCACTAAACAACTTATTGTAATAAATTGTAATTATTGTATCCCTTACTTCCCATTTTTCAGGTCTTCCAAGCGAACTTGCATCATCAAAATCAGGTATACTTTCACTTAGATAACACATTTCTGTTTTTAGATTGTACATACATTTTTTAGAACTAGCTACATATACAGCATAAGTACATTTATTACAATTTGGAGTTAAAAAATAGCATGTACTATCCAATGCTGCATTCAAAATAATTAGTCTGCCTTCTTTCTTAAGTCGTTTGTATTCTTCTTCTGTTTTAAATAATTTTTGCATATGCATTAAATAAATACCTCCTTCATTAGATTGTAATAAAAAAACACGCAATTATAATCCTGCGTGCCTAATATTTATCTTTCCCTATCTCTATCCTTGTGCTTGTCTGAATGTTCAAAATCATTTTCGTTTTTTATTTCTTCAATACCTTTGAAAATATCACTAATGCTTTTTCTACCGGTTATATATTCACTATCATTTATTTTTTCTTTCAGTTCAGCATTTTCTTTATCTAACTCCTTTATCTCTTCATATATTATATCAATTTGTTTTTCAAGACTATTATTTTTGTCCATTAATTGCTCTTTTATATGTTCCAGCTCCCTAATAATATTAGCTTGTCTCTCCCAGTCACTTAAAAGGGCTTGAAATTTATCCATATGTTCCTTAAGTTCCTTCTGGTCTTTAGATAAGCTTTCAAAATCCCTTCTTTGATTAATTTTTGATTCCAACAACATTTTATCGACATTATTTATTGCTACTCGACTATCCTTAACCATTTCTTTTATAGAACCTTGTCCGCTCTTTAAGTCCACATGATCATTTTGAAGTTTTTCCGTTCCTTTCTTTGAATCATACACAATTTTAATTAAAGTACCTATAACCCCTATAATTCCTACAACAATAGCTGCAATTCCTGCATCCATTAATATTTCCTCCCAGCTCATATAATTCT
>ENA-UOOM01001297-UOOM01001297.1-fermentation-metagenome-genome-assembly--contig:-NODE-1297-length-24459-cov-80.142436_pt1 | contig 24459 bp, 19 predicted proteins | sample MGYA00245781_ERZ724031 | MGnify/ENA primary metagenome ERZ724031 (study PRJEB28704, sample SAMN03018317) | fermentation metagenome | biome: anthropogenic terrestrial biome; feature: soil... | reverse complement strand
TTTGAAAAATATTATCAATTTTATTGAACGATAACAAAAGTTGAGTATATTTCAATATACCTGGACTCACCTGATTTTGTTTCTTTGGTTGGAGGCGTTTATGCAGATTACGATCAGTCTGTTAAAAATATGTATGCTTTTCTGAACCAGGTAAACAGTCAGAAATCATTCATAAAAAGTGAAAAGTATATAGTGCTGGATGCAAATACTGTTTTATATACAGCAACTTCGAGATGGGAAACTAAAATGAAAAACGACAGTACCATCGTTATGGATCCGTTGGGCATGCAATTTCTATTGAAAAAAGTTGATAATCAGTGGAGAGTACTGAGTTGGACAGAGTAGTTTTAAGGTAATGGAGTTGTATTTCAACACGCCATCTGTGTCAGTGGATAGGACAAGTTACTCCGTTAGTAAATACTCATAAGATGACTAAAAGTGTAGCCCCGTGAATATTTTATTGTTTCGTATCCAACGGATTTTCGGCTTCTTCAAAAAACTGATTTTGCAATTCAGGCACATTTTTATCCGCCTTGATATCCTGGATACTTTTTACAAATTGCTCCACTACACTGTTTAAGATAAGTTCTCCCGCATGGGCATTGGCCTTCCTTCCATCTCCAGAATAATGATTAGGATACCGGGCGTACCACCATATTCCGGAATAAACACTGGGAAGATTTTTCAACCTGTCCAAATCCACACCCGATTGTAGCCCTGCCTTTTCGGGATGAACCAAGTCCGGAACAATTGCCGCCACCATAGAGGTTTCCCTGTTTCCAGCGTGTTGATCATAACGATCGTGTTGAGTCAGGGCTTCCGCCTTTTTGATCACTTCAGGGTCGTAGTCCGGTTGAAACCAGTAAAGTGCATAATCTCTTTTTTCGGATAATTGCGCCATACCAAAATAATTCAGAAACGCGTTGTTCCCGCCATGTCCGTTTATAATGATTATTTTCTTAAAACCGTTCCGACTAAGTTCATTGAGTGTTTCCTGAAGTACTTTCCAGATAATCTCGGGTGAATAAGCAATCGTTCCCGGCTGATGACGCGCTTCGTTTATCTGGCTGAAATAATACCATGGAAAAACTACCGTGTATTCTTTCTCGGCTGCTCGGAGCGCAATTTCTCTCGCCGTATACAAATCTGTTCCGACCGGCATATGTGGACCGTGTTTTTCAAAAACGCCGATGGGTAAAATAATGGTTTTGGAGCTTTTTTCAACTGCTGAAATAAATTCTGGAGCCGAAAGCTCTTCCATTTTAATAGACAAACTCTGTGCTTGTATGCTGAAAACAATCAACAATGCAACCAGTGGTAAAAGGTATTTCATAGGAATAGGTTTAGGCATTATTTCAACTTAATAACTTCTTCACCATTTCTGAAATGGCCCGTCCTTCTGCCTTTCCTGCCAGCTGACGGGTAGCGACTCCCATCACCTTTCCCATCTCCTTCATGGATTGGGCACCGGTCTCAGAAATGATCGACTTCACGGTCGACTCCAACTCTTCCGGTGAAAGTTGCTGAGGAAGAAATTCCTGAATAACACGCAACTGCGCCAATTCGTCAGAAGCCAGGTCTGCTCTTCCCTGTGCGGTATAAATTTCCGCACTGTCTTTGCGTTGTTTCACCATTTTTTGCAGAATTGCCGTTGCTGCTTCGTCCGAAAGCTCATCAGATGCACCTTTAGCCGTTTTGGCTTCTAAAAATTCTTTTTTCACGCCCCTCAGTGCTTCCAAACGCACTTTATCTCTGGCGAGCATTGCTTTTTTTATTTCGTCGCTAATTGTATCGAACAGGTTCATAATGTTTAACTATTTAAATGTTTAAAGTTCAAGGTTCAACGTCGAGGCTTGCCTTGTGCTCTCCGCTAATCAAACAACGATGTTGCTGAGCGGGTTTCTGTCTTGAATAATCGAGGATTGAAATCCCGGTCGCGCTTAAATACCGGTGTTTTCTCAAGTGCCTCCAACACCTTATCATCGTCGAGTTCGTCCATAGTAAGGATAAAGGGTTCAAATTTATAATTGGCGGTAGAAAGCATTTTCAATCCCAATGTCCCGTAATACTTATCGATGAGTTTCTGTTCATCCTCCTCCTCTTGCCTTCGTTGATCTTCTTTAATTTTTCTTTCCAACTCTTCCGCTTTCGTTTGCGCTTTGTGCTGCTCTTCAATTCCGGGAACATCCATAATGGAAAAACCGGTTGCTAGTAATGTTACTTTGACCTCTTCCTCCAAATCCTTTTCCACGGCAGCCCCCCAAATAACCTCGATCTCGTGGCCGAATTTCGACATAAAGTCGTGCAGGGCGTTCATCTCTTCCATCATAAGCGGATTTTCCTCGCCAAAAGAGAGGTTGATCAAGATCTTCTTTGCACTGAAAACATCGTTGTTATTGAGCAACGGAGAATTTATGGCATCTTCGATAGCCCTGTTCACACGATCCTTTCCCGAACCAATGCCGCGACTCATAATAGCTACACCACCGTCTTTCAAAGTGGTTTCCACGTCGGCAAAGTCAAGATTTACGTGTCCATGTATAGTGATGATCTCTGCAATGCTCTTGGCGGCGGTTGCCAGCGTATCATCGGCCCGGGCAAAAGCATTCAGCATCGTCAGGTCGTGATAGATATCCCGTAAACGCTCGTTGTTGATCACAAGCAACGCATCCACATTGGCAGCAATCTGTTCTACACCTTTCAATGCTTGTACAATCTTACGCTGTCCTTCAAAAACGAAAGGAATGGTAACGATTCCCACTGTGAGAATACCCATATCCTTAGCTATGCGTGCCACAACGGGAGCAGCCCCGGTTCCGGTTCCTCCGCCCATTCCAGCTGTAATGAACGCCATACGGGTACCGTCACTCAGCAAATCCTGAATCAGGTCGATACTCTCTTCTGCAGCCCGTCGGGCCACATCGGGTTTGTTCCCTGCACCCAACCCTCCTGTGGTATGTTCGCCCAGCTGTATTTTCACAGGCACAGGTGAACTCAACAAGGCTTGGTTATCGGTATTGCAAAGTGCGAAGGAAACATCGTGTATCCCTTCTTTAAACATGTGGTTTACTGCATTTCCGCCACCACCACCCACCCCAATAACTTTAATAATCGCTTCGGTACGGCTGTTTATTTGAAAATCTAGTATATCGGTATCCATTGTTGGAAATATTTTTTTTCATTCACTGATCATCGTCTTCTTCCTCAAACATAGTAGAAAACATATTTTTCATTTTTCCGCCTATGTTGATGGATTTCTCTTTTTTACCCTTGCTTTCCTTCTCTTTTTGCTCTTTGCCTTTGTCTCCCTTGTCCCGGTCTCCAAAGAAATTACTCCAAACCGATCCTTTCGACTTTTGGTCCGAGGATTCCTCATCTTCGAATTCTTCAACCGTTTTCTCGCAATTTTCACTAGCAAGCAAAAGCATTCCCAACGCTGAAGTTAGGGCAGGATCATTGGCAAACTCCGGCGTGTTATTTACCAGGGTCTTCCGTGAAGATGCCTTGCGGACAGGTAAATCGAGCTGCTGACTCAAATACTCTTCCAGATTTCTCAGTTGCGACGCACCACCTGTGATAACAAGCCCTGCACCCAGCTGGTCCTGATATCCGGAAAGCCGGATCTGTTCCCTGATGTTGGCTGTAATCTCATCAAGACGCATCACAATAACCTTGTTCAACTCTACCAGGTCGATATCGGGTTTTGATGAAAAGGGTGAAGAGAAAAGCGAACTTTCATTATTTTCCCGGGCTTTGCCGAATTTTATCTTGTATTGTTCCGCATCGCTTTCCACAAAATTGAGTTCCGCAATATCCCGGGTTATGCTTCTCCCGCCAAAGGGTATGGTCACCATACGGCGCAAAAGGCCTCCTTTATATATGGATAACGTAGTCGTTCCGGCACCAAAATCGACAAATGCGCACCCCAACTCTTTTTCCTCCTCGGTAAGAACTATAGCTGCGGCAGCAAGCGGGCCAACGATGTATCCGGCAATTTGCAGGTGTCCTTTATCAACGATGGTTTTCTCGATGTTCGATACCAGGTTGGGACGGCCCACCACAATCTGGTATTCTGCCTCTACCATGGAGCAGGTTACCCCAACCGGGTTTTTTTCCGGCTTGTCGTCCAAAAAATACTCCACATCCCCAATAGCGTATTTTCGCTGCATATCGGGCTTGTACTTTTCGGCCGCATTCCGGAGTTGTTCCACCACCTCTTCGGTAACGATGCCGGAAGAAGAGAGTTGCTTCATCTCCCGGATTACTTCCGTGTGCACCGATTGTCCTCCCAGGGAGACATACACTTTCCCGATTTTCCTTCCCAACGCATTCTCGAGCATGCTTATCAGTTTCCTTACGATTGCCCCGGCTTTATCAATGTTATAAATTGTCCCCCGACGGATACTGTTCTCCGACGGTAAAGACACACACTCCAAAACGGAAATAACGTTGCTTTCGTTTTTACGCCCGATAATGCCGGTAATTTTGGAAGTTCCTAAATCGATGGCAGCTATAAATCCTGATTGAGTCATATATTTTATTTCTTTGTACAAACCACTTGGTTATCGTATTTCAAACTTATTTCTGAATACCTGTTCCAACCTACCACATTCAACCCTTTCTCGATGAACAAGGCAAACCGGGCAAACTTTTCGGAATAGTTATCTAATTTCCCAAAGGCGATCCTGAAATCTCCGGCACGAGGAATCAAATCCACGTCTTTGTTGGGCTTAACCACAATTTGATCGATCCATGCGCTCCATTCGGGATTTTCGTTCAGAAACGCAGCAAAGTCGTAAAGCTCGTTCTGGGCAAATTCTTCATCAATAGCTCCGGTAGCCAAGGGAACATACACCGTAGAATTTGGCGAGACGGGCATCCGTTCCCGATTATCATCGATATAAAAGCTCCCCTTTGTGTCGGAGATAATCCTCAGAACCGGTTCGCGTTGATAAATGTTCGCAATAATTGTTCCATTTTGCGTGGTAAACACTTCCGCCGATTTTACCAACCGGTTGGTCAGTATCGTATCCAAAATTTCCAGCGTATTGATTTCGTCCATAGTTTTACCTACCGGATAAACTTTTTTTCTTTTCAGCAAAACCTCGATGTCTTTTTGATGGATGAACTGAGTGTGCAAGCTGTCTTTTACGACAACCTCAAATTTATTGCACACCTCGTTTCTGGATGAATCATTGAAGTAAATAGCCGAAAAAATAAGATAACCGGTTACCAACAACGCAATCAATATGATGAAAAACTTTTTCATTTACGCAAAGATACAAATTGTATCGGATTTATTTTCCGATACTTTTTTTTTCTAACAATTGTTTAATCGCGGGCAATAAGTGCTCTATATCTCCTGCACCCAATGTAACCAAAACGTCCAACTCTTTGTTTTCCAAGAAATCGAGCAGTTCGGCTTTTTTCAAAAGCACCTTTTCCTTCGATGTGATTCTATCAAAGATAACCCCCGAAGTGATTCCCGGTATGGGTTCTTCCCGTGCCGGATAAATATCCAGCAGGATCACATCGTCGAGCAACGAGAGGCTTTGAGCAAAATCATCGGCAAAGTCGCGCGTACGCGTATAAAGGTGGGGTTGAAAAACACCGGTAACTTTCCGGTCGGGATACAATTGCCTGATAGAGCGGATGGATGCTGTCAACTCTTGTGGATGGTGCGCATAATCATCGATAAAAACGAGGTTGGGAGTTTTCAATTGAAAATCGAACCGGCGCTTCGCCCCCCCGAAAGTTTTCATTGCCGCACGTACCTCATCGGGATTAACACCGCTCAATACAGCTGCAGCTATTGCAGCTACCGCGTTTTCGATGTTCACCTTCACAGGCACACCCAGCTGTATACCGGTAATCCGGCTATTGGGCGACACAAAGTCGAACGTAATTTCCCCGTTGCCGATGCGGATATTTTCAGCATGAAAATCGCCTTCTGATTCGGAATAGGTAAAGACTGTCACCGTTGCATCCGTTCTTGGAGTTAGCGGTGCATCTTTCTTTAGGATCAGGTATCCGTTCTTCCGGATAAGTGATGTGAAATGTTCAAAACTTTCGCGGTAGGCCTCCGGCGTCCCGTAAATATCCAGGTGGTCGGGATCGGCCGAGGTAATAACCGCAATCCAGGGTTGCAGCCAATGAAAAGAACGGTCATACTCATCTGCTTCGGCAACAGTAATGCGACTTTTATCCGACAGCAGCAGGTTGGTGCCGTAATTTTTAAGGATTCCACCCAGAAATGCGTTGCAATCTACTCCCGATTGCCGCAACAGGTGAGCTGTCATGCTTGACACCGTCGTCTTCCCGTGTGTCCCTGCCACACAAACTGCGTCGCTCGTCTTGGTTACCTCACCAAGGAGTTGGGCACGTTTCATTATCGTAAAACCGCTTTGCCGGAAAAACTGCAATTCACTGTGCGATGCCGGTACTGCGGGAGTATAGACTACAAGTGTCTTTTCTTTATCGAGAAATTCAGCGGGTACGAGCCGAACATAATCCTCATAATGGACTTTCGCTCCTTCGGCGACCAGCGCTTTGGTAAGCGGGGTTTCCATGCGATCGTATCCGGCAACCGATTTTCCCTGCTGTATAAAATACCGGGCAAGGTTACTCATGCCGATACCGCCGATACCGATAAAGTATATTAATTCATAATTCATAATGCATAATTTTTTCTATCTCATCCACGATACGCCGGGCCGAACCTCGTTGCGCCAATTTCAAGATATTCCGGCTCAACCCCTCTAATTTGCTTTCATCTTTTACCAGACTCAAAGCCATATCAAACAAGAGTGCCTTTGCTTCGGCGTCGGCCACCATCATAGCCGCATTTCTTTTCACCAACGCCATGGCGTTCTGTGTCTGGTGATCCTCCGCAACGTTAGGTGACGGGACAAGGATAACCGGTTTTCCCAGCAGAGAGAATTCCGATATGGAACCGGCTCCGGCACGTGAAATCACAAGGTCGGCAACGGAGTAGGCATAATCCATGCGCGAGAGGAAATCGAACAGATACACATTTCCGGGAATTCTTCCCTGCGCCTTCAAGTCAGACATTTCTTTAAAATAGTACTTTCCACATTGCCAGATAACTTGAACATCGGATTTCTGTATATCGGAGCACGATCCGATGATGCTTTCGTTAAGCGTTCGCGCACCCAGACTGCCACCCACCAGGAGTATTGTTTTCCTTTCAGGGTTTAAGCCGAAGTACGTATATCCTTTCTGCCTGTTTTCCTCGGAAACGACTAAATCCTGTCGCGTAGGATTGCCGGTGAGCACAATTTTTTCTTTCGGAAAGAACCGTTCCATACCTTCGTACGCCACACAGATTTTGGCCGCTTTCTGCGCCAGCATCTTATTGGTTACTCCGGCATATGAATTCTGTTCCTGCAAAACTGTCGGAACGCCTTTTGCAGCCGCCGCCCGGAGGGTGGGCCCGCTGGCATAGCCGCCTACTCCCACAGCGATATCGGGTTTGAACGAGGCAACAATGGCTCTAGCCTTTCGCATACTCTTCAATAATTTCACGGCTACCGAAACATTTTTCAGCAGATTTTTCCGGTCGAAACCGGCTACGGGAAGTCCGACAATGGTGTATCCTGCAGCTGGAACACGCTCCATTTCCATCCGGTTTTCCGCACCGACGAAAAGGATTTCGGCGTCGCTCCACCGTTCCTTTATAGCGTTAGCGATGGAGATAGCGGGAAAAATATGTCCGCCGGTACCACCGCCGCTAATGATTACCCGTAGGGGCTTTAATGCTGACATCATACCTGAATAATTTCAAATTCCACTTTTTCTTCCAATTTATCTATGGTTTCCACAGCGTTCTTTTTATCTTTTCTCTCATCAGGCTGATCTGTTTCATCGATGGTCACCTCTCCTTTCTTCTTTCCGATTCCAAACCTGTCTGCACTTAAAATCAACCCGAAGTAAGCGCAAGTGATGAGCAGTGACGTCCCTCCCCGGCTGATGAGCGGCAACGGCTGGCCGGTTACCGGGATCAAATTCACAGCCACAGCCATGTTAATAAACGCCTGCATCGATAACATGAGTGCCGAGCCCAGAACAAGATATTTCGGAAAAAGTTTCTGGGTTTTCCGGGCGATCATTCCCGCCCGGATCAGGATGATGATGTAGAGCAGCAGCACAAAAATTCCACCGGCAATACCCATCTCCTCGATGATTATCGCATAAATAAAATCGGAATAAGCCTGGGGAAGAAAATCACGCTCTGTACTGTTGCCCGGGAACTTGCCTAAAACTCCTCCGTTGGCAATGGCTATTTTAGCATGTGCCACCTGATAGTTCTCGTCGGTAATGGTGTAGTATGTCTCTTCCGATTCTTCCTTGTGGCTGCCAAATTCTGCAATCCGGTTTTGCCAGGTACCTACACGGCTTAACGCGCCGGAATCGGTCCAATCGGCGGGAATCACTTTCAGCAACACAATGAAGAGTACGAGAAAGGCTATCCCTGCTCCGCCCACTTTTAGCAATCTTGCCAACTTTACATTTCCGATAAACATCAGCAAAAAACAAACTACAAAGAGCAGCGCTGCCGTCGACAAATTATCCATTGCAATAATGCCGCAAACAACAATCATCAACCCGATCATCCACTTGAAGAGCAAGCCGTCGTTCATGCCGTTTTGTTTACTGAGCAGAAACGCTATCGTGCCCATAAGCGATATCTTGGCTATTTCCGACGGTTGAATGGTAAAACCAAAGATAGAGATCCACCGCTCAGCACCGTTTACCGTAGTCCCGATAACCGGTGTGAGCAGGAGTAAGACGATCGAAGCGATAAGCACAAAAATCAGGGAAGAGAAATACCGGTAAGGTATATTGTGAATCAAAACAATGACCCCCACTCCTCCGATCAAAAACATGGTGTGGCGTAAGATGGGGCCCCATTGATTTTGCTGTTTATAAACAATGGTGCTGGTAGCACTGAAGATCTCCACCAGTGATATCACACACAAGATAACAAATACCAACCATATGACTTTATCACCTTTAAAGATTTTCACTCCGAATTTCTCCAACGTGGATTTTGAGTTTTCTAAATCTTCCTGAAAATTTGTCGGATTAATGGCATTCTTTATTTTATCAAGCATAATTCATAATTCATAATTCATAATTCATAATGCAGAATTCACAATTAGCCTTTAGCAACTTTGAACTTTAAACCTCACAGCCTCCTCACACAATCCTTGAATTGATTACCACGGTCCTCGTAATTCTGGAACAGGTCGAAGCTGGCGCAACAGGGCGACAGCAATACGGTATCCCCTTTTTCTGCCATCCGGTAAGCGGTATCAACAGCATCTTTCATGGAGTTTACCTCTTCTATGTCGGGGACGATCCCGTCGAAGAAAGCACGCAGCTTGCGGTTATCTTTTCCCAGGAATATCAACCCCCTAGCCTTTTGCCTTACCAGCTCTTCAATCTCGGTGTAATCGTTTCCCTTATCGGTACCGCCAAGAATCAGCACAACTTTCGTGCGCATACTCTGAAGTGCGTACCAGCACGAGTTTACGTTGGTAGCCTTGGAGTCATTTATGTATTGCACACCTCGCACCGACGCTACTTTTTCCAAGCGGTGCGGAACGCCTTTAAAGTCAGAAAGAGCCAGGCGTAAATTATCGTCCGAGATATCAAGTAATTTAGCCACAATCCCCGACGCCATAGAGTTATACAAATTATGCATTCCCTGTAACGCCAGCAATTCCAACTCCATATCAAAAACAGTTCCTTTGGTTTGTATATACATTTTATTGCCCTCCGAATAAGCCGCAGCCCGTTGATTATTTTTTTCAGTAAAAGAATATAAATCAGATGCGGGTTTAAGTTTTTCGATTTCCTTTGTCACTACCGGATCGTCTATCCAGTAAATAAAAGAATCTCCCATTTTATGGTTGCGTATGATTCGCATTTTTGCATCCACGTAATTTTGCATATTGTGATCGTACCTATCTAGGTGGTCGGGAGTTATGTTCATCAATACGGCGATATCCGCTTTAAAATCATACACGCCTTCCAGCTGAAAACTACTTAGCTCCAGCACAAAGTAGTCGAAATTCTCTTCCGCCACCTGCCTGGCAAAGCTTTTGCCTATGTTTCCTCCCAGCCCCACGTTTAGTCCTGCCGATTTCAGGATGTGATAAATAAGGCTTGCCGTAGTGGTTTTACCGTTGCTCCCGGTAATACAGATCATCTTGGCGTGGGTATACCTTCCGGCAAACTCAATTTCGGATATCACCCGGATTCCTTTTGAAATAATTTTCTGCATCAAGGGTATGGTATCGGGAATGCCCGGGCTCTTTACTATCTCGCTCGCAGAGAGGATGCTCTCCTCTGTGTGGCCGCCTTCTTCAAAATCAATTCCGTAGTCGACAAGCGTTTTCCGGTGTTCCCCCTTAAGCATTCCAGAATCAGAAAGGAAAACCCGGATTCCTTTCGCCTTAGCAAGAATGGCAGAACCTACTCCCGATTCGCCACCACCCAATATTATTAATTCATAATGCATAATATATGATTTACTACCTCATCTTCAACGTTGCTACGGCTATTACCGCCAGAATCATTCCTATAAGCCAGAATCGCGAAACGATCTTGGGTTCGGTGATCGGGATCAGCGGTTTCTGAATCAGGGCATCGATCCCGGCATTTCCTGCTTTCTGAAAATGGTGATGCAGGGGCGACATTTTAAACACCCGTTTCCCGATACCCGATCTTTTTTTTGTATATTTAAAGTAAGTGACCTGCAGAATTACAGAGAGGGCTTCTACAAAAAACACCCCGCACAAGATAGGAAGCAGCATCTCCTTATGGATAAGCACGGCAAAAACCCCGATAATCCCGCCTAACGTCAGGCTACCCGTATCGCCCATAAAAACCTGGGCGGGATAGGCGTTGTACCAGAGAAAACCGACAGTAGCCCCCACAAATGCAGCGGCAAAAACCATCAGTTCATCCCCTCCGGGGATGTACATGATGTTCAGGTATGAAGCAAAGTCGACACGCCCGGACACGTATGCCAGGACTCCCAGCGCCACACCGATGACCGCTGACGATCCGGAGGCCAGGCCATCCAGTCCGTCCGTCAAGTTCGCACTGTTTGAAACTGCCGTAACAATCAGAATTACAGAAAGCACAAAGACAACCCAGACCGCTTCATCGGCAAAATCGCCCATCCACGAAACGAGCCAGCGATAATCAAAATTATTGTTTTTCACAAAAGGGATGGTCGTTTTTGTGGTCTTGACATTCTGATCTTTATACTGCACCTGTTCAATGACATTATTCACCCGGATTTCGGTGTTCTCACGCGCAACGATATCGGGGCTCCAGTACATCATCAAGCCTACAATCAAACCCAAACCGACTTGTGCCACGACTTTGATTTTTCCTTTCAGCCCTTCCTTGTCTTTTTTAAATACCTTGATATAATCATCGGCAAAGCCTAAAGCACCCAACCAGATCGTGCTTATGATCATTATAATGATATAGATATTCTCTAATTTACCCATCAGCAATATCGACACCAAAATAGAGAGGATAATGATAACACCACCCATAGTTGGCGTTCCCCGCTTGCTGTATTGTCCTTCCAGGTCAAGGTTGCGAATGGTTTCCCCTATCTGCTTCTTTTGTAGTTTACGAATGATCCTGGCACCGACAATTACCGAGAAAAGCAACGAAACAAGGGCGGCGAGTGCTGCCCGGAACGTAACAAACTGAAACATTCCCGCTCCGGGGAAGTCAAGTTTGTCCAAATATTGAAATAGATAGTACAGCATATTTAGTTATGAGTTATGGTGACGTGTGGAATATTTTTTCCAACTCTTCTTTATCGTCAAAATGATACTTCACGCCTTTAATTTCCTGGTAGTCTTCGTGTCCTTTTCCGGCAACGAGAATAATATCACCTGGCTTGGCCAGTGCACAAGCGGTTTTTATCGCTTCACGACGATCCACGATCGAAAGTGCACTGCGGCGTTGCTCATCATCCAAACCGGCTACCATGTCGTCAATGATATCCTGCGGCTCTTCGAACCGGGGATTATCGGAGGTCAGGATTACCCGGTTGCTTAACTCCACCGCTTCACGCGCCATTAACGGACGTTTGGTCCTGTCTCGGTTACCGCCGCATCCTACTACCGTTATTATATTGCCCTTCTGATCCAGCACTTCGTGGATAGCATTGAGAACATTAGTCAAAGCGTCGGGTGTATGGGCATAGTCTACAATGGCGGTAAAATTTCCGGGCGATCGTAATGTCTGGAAACGTCCGGCCACAGGTTTCAAAACGCTTAATATCCTGAGTACCTCCTCCGGTTCTTCTCCCAGCAAAACAGATACACCATAAACCGCCAGCAGGTTATACACATTAAAAACACCCACAAACTGTACAATCAGCTGTTTCCCGTTAATTTCTATTTCGGTCCCATCAAAATGTTTCTCGAAAATCCGTGCTTTAAAATCCGCCAATCCTTTTACGGAATAAGTATATCGTTTGGCCTTTGTATTTTGAAGCATCACCCCTCCGTTTTTATCATCCGAGTTGGTAAGGGCAAAAGCGGTTTCGGGCAAAGCGTCGAAAAAAGCTTTTTTCACGTTCCGATACTCCAACATGTTCTTGTGATAATCCAGGTGGTCCTGCGTGAGGTTGGTAAAAATTCCCCCTTCGAAATGCAGTCCGTAGACCCGTTTTTGATGAATGGCATGGGAACTCACTTCCATAAAGGCATATTCGCAACCGGCATCAACCATCTTCCTCAAAAAAGAGTTTAGGGTGATGGGGTCAAGGGTGGTATGCGTGGTGGGGTAACTGTCATCGTTTACACAGTTGGTTACGGTTGAGAGCAAGCCTGCGCCATACCCCAATGTCCGAAACATCCTGTACAGTAATGTAGCGACGGTTGTCTTTCCGTTCGTTCCGGTTACACCAACCAGCTTCAACTGCTCCGATGGGTTCCCGTACCAGACAGAAGCGATTTGCGCCAAAGCGACGGCCGAATTTTCGACCTGAACGTACGTAACTCTCGAAAAATACTCTTCAAACATCGGCTTATCATACACCACGACCAACACATCCTGTTCTATCGCCTTGGCAATATAATCGTGTCCATCGGTATTGATACCCTCCACTGCGATAAAAAGCGAACCTTTTTGCACCTGGCGGGAATCGGAAGTGATACTTTCAACTTCCACATTCTCTTCCCCGTGAATTGCCACGATTTTACACCTTTCTGTAAGTTGACTCAGTTTCATATTAATATCTGTTTTTTACCGCAACGTTATGCTAATGGTTGTACCTCTAATCAGTTTGCTCTCCGGAGTGAACGATTGCGAAACCACTTTCCCCGAGCCGGTCAGATTGACCCTTAATCCTGATTTTTCGAGCAGGTAAACCGCATCTTTTGCACCCATGCCCAACACATTTGGCACCAAATTCTTATTTATCGCCAATGCCTGTGGATGATAAGCAACGCTGTCGTATTTTACTTTCACCCAGTCGGAAGCAGAATCCGAAACGGAAGATTTGAAATTCAGCATCGACAGTACCGCCTGACTGTTTCCCCAGCTTCCGCTTTTAATAGCCGGCATTTTCTGCAGGGTAGAATCTATCCGTGCTTGTTCAGGGGCAAGCTGAGTCCGCTTAACATACGTCTGCTCCGCGATATTTTTGAAAACCATACCGGCTTGCCCTCCTCCCGACGGGACCCCTCTGGGTTTTCTGATACCTACGAAACACGTATAGGTTGGGTCGTCTGCGGGGAAGTATCCGCAGAACGAAACGTAATAATCGCTGTATCCGCCTCCACTGGCAATTTGTGCTGTCCCCGTTTTTCCCGCGATGGGAAAATAGTCCGATTTCACAACTTTCGCCGTCCCGTTCTCGATAACCCCCACCAGCATATCCTGGATTTGGATCAGGGTGCTGTCTTTACACATCTTTTCGTTCACCACTTCCGCCTTATACTCTTCCACCACTTTTCCGTCTTTCAACAATGTTTTAGCAATAAACGGCTTGATCATTTTTCCACCGTTGGCAATACCGTTGTAGAACATCAGCATATAGATGGGCGGGACTTTGGATTCATAACCGAAAGACATCCACGGCAGTGTGGTTTTGGACCAGTAATTTACCTTATCATCGGGAAAACGAATGGATGATGTTCCTTCAATTCCGTTCAACGGGACATCCCAGGTGAGTTTTTTTCGTAAGCCTATCCTGTCAATGCCTTTTACAAATTTTGCCGGATCATCACCGTATGCTTTAAGTACAATTTTACTCATCACCACGTTTGAAGAGACTTCTATCCCTTCCTTTACCGTAAGGTATCCCCGGTCACGGCCCTGTCGCCAATAGTGGTCGCGCACCCACTTTCCGTTGTACTGATACAGTCCGTTGCCCACGTGAAAGGAGTCGGCAGGAGTTATCAATCCGTCATCGATTGCCACCATGACCGTTACGGTCTTGAAGGTAGATCCCGGTTCGTTCATGTAGGAAAAAGCATTGGGATTACCCTCGCCATAGTTCCCGTTACTCATCCGGTCCAAGTTGGCAATCCCCTTAATTTCACCTGTTTTGGTTTCCATAATAATTGCCGTCCCCGATTCAGCCGCCGTCTCTTCAAGCTTTGCCCGGAGCGCACGCTCCGTCACATCCTGAATATCGGCATCGAGCGTAGTTACGATATCGTATCCGTCTTTAGCGGCAATCTCCTCTATATCGGTCCAGCGGCCCTGTATTTTTTGTCGGCTTTTCACCCCTTCAATCCCCCTCAACAGGGAGTCGTATTTTAATTCCAGTCCGCTTGCTCCCCCTTTCTCAAGGTCTTTGTATACGTTTCCAACCGTTCTGTTGGCGAGGTTCCCGAAGGGGCGTTTCCGCGCATTTTTTTCCTCGGCAATTAGTCCGCTGCGGTTGGAACGCTGGTTGAGGAACGGATAGGTACGAATCTCTTTCAAGTCAACGTAGGAGATGTCAGGACGAAGGATACGCACATAGCGCGACCTCAGCGCGACCTTCTTCTCACTGCCTTTTGTGGCATTCTCCTGCAGTTGCCGCTCTTCCTTTTCGCGTAGTTTCCATCCGTTCAGGATAATGTTTCTGTATTGCGAGGCCGTTCTGTCGGGAAACTTTTTAGCGAGGGCTACCGAAAGGTCACCAACATACTTCATCAACGTATCTTTTCTCATCCCCTCTGCCCAGAAATCCATGTACACACTGTACAAAGGCTCACTGGTAGCCAGAAGCTTCCCATCATAAGTATAGATATTTCCTCGCTTAGGAAGAATGACGCGGTCTTTGATAATGGTTTCTCTTTCCCCTACTTCCCGCCACTTCTTTCCTTCCGCCGTAAAAACGATCTTTCCTGCAGAGAAAATAATCATTAGCCCAACTCCCAGAAGGAGGAATACAATTAAGCCGTAACGATTTAAAATCCTCTTTTTGTTTTCGTCGGTTTTCTTTCCCATTTCATTTTTTCCCTTTCTGAATGCGATAAACCGGTTGGTTATTTATTTTCAACTCTAAACCCGACTCTTCCACCCTTTTTTCGATTTGTCCCTGGCGGCTGGCTTCAGTCAAGTCGGATGAAATGTCTAGCGACTCATACTTAGCGTCCTTCAACTCAACTTTCAGGCGCTCCATCTCTGCTATACGCTGCAAAACCGTGTACCGGTGGCTGATGAACAAAATCATAATGACAACCAAAACCAAAATAAATGTAAGGTTCCTGACGAAAAAGTTCTCCGTCAACACATTTCCACCGAAAACGTGTACGAATGATTTTCTTATGTTGTCTAGCTTCACTTTCATCACTTTGTGAGGTGCAAACTCCCTCCATTATATTTTCTCTGCAATTCGCAGTTTGGCACTTCTCGAACGCGGATTGTCCACCTGCTCTTGTTCCGTTGGAACAATCACTTTCCTGTTGATCAATTCAAACGGGGTTTCCCTGTTACCGTAAAAATCCTTGATGATATGCCCCTCGAAATTTCCGGCCTTAAAGAAATTCTTCACCAACCGGTCTTCCAGTGAATGATAGGAAATAACACTGAACCGCCCACCAGGTTTCAACATTTCCAGTCCCTGGATCAACATTTTCTCCAGCGCTTCCAGCTCATCATTCACCTCAATACGCAACGCCTGAAAAGCCTGAGCCAGGGTTTTATTTTCTTTTTCTCGAAAGGCGAACGGCTTCATAATCTCCAGGAAATCAGAAACGGTACCGATCTTTTTCGACCGGCGATAAGCAGAAACGGCCGTTGCAATCTTCCGCGCACTTTTCAATTCCCCGTAAAAGAAAAAAATATCCGACAACTTCTCTTCCGAATATTCATTCAAAACATCAGCGGCTGTTTTTCTGGACAGCCGGTTCATCCGCATATCCAGATCTCCCGGCAACCGAAAGGAAAATCCACGATCCGAATCGTCAAAATGATGCGACGACACCCCTAAATCGGCAAGAATTCCATCCACCTCATCTATCCGGTGATAGCGCAGAAAATTCTTCAAAAATCGAAAATTACTTTTTACGAATGTGAAACGCGGGTCCGGGATATGGTTTTGGTATGCATCTTCATCCTGGTCAAAGGCAAGCAGTCTGCCATTCTTTCCCAACCGCTTCAATATTTCTTTCGAGTGCCCACCTCCTCCAAATGTCACGTCAACATAAACCCCATCGGGACGGATATTCAACCCGCCTACACTTTCTTGAAGCAATGCCGGTATGTGGTATATTTTTAAATTCATGGACACATCAGGACATCAGCTCTTGCAACCTTTCTGAAAACTCATCGGGATCAACCAACGGCTTTTCGAGTTTTTCTTTCGCCCATATCTCAATAGTATTATCCACACCCAGAAAACGAACTTCAGATTCGATACCCACCAGCACCATATAGCGCTTAGGGATTAAAATTCGCCCGCTTGCATCCATTTCAATCCGTTCGGCGTCGAGCACAAACTGACGGAAAACCTGCTGTTGCTCCTTGTTCCACTTGTTGAGCCGGCTCCTGAGTGTTTCGATCTCGTTTTCCCAGACTGTACCGGGATAAAGTACCAAACAATCCTGAAAAATATCCTTGCGAAGCACCAAAAACTCTTCTTCTGCACCCTGCAGACGCTTACGAAAAACTGCCGGCACAAATATCCGCCCCTTCGCATCGGTTTTTGCTTCAATATTTCCCAGGAATTGCAACACTATATTCTTAATTCTATGATTTTTGCGGTAAAATTACAAAATAAATCCACTTTCCCCCACTTTTCCACACATTATTTTTAATAAAGTTATCAACAAGTTCTTTAAATGCTGATTAGATGCAACTTACACACTATTTAATCCCATAAAATAGTGTAGAATATTTCTACCGTTTTAAATAAATGAGATCTGCTTGTCCTTTATTCTTAATTATTTTGTATTTTTGTAAGTCCGTAGGAAAGTCATTATGTCGGAAAAAACTGATTTCAAATTAGATATCGATGGTGTTTTGCAGGCTAAAGCAAAAAAACACTACAAGAAAATCCCCAAATTTGTCGTTAATTATTTAAAGCGCACCATTCATCAGGATGAATTAAATGCGATCATCGAGCGTAACCGGGATAAGCAGGGTGTTGATTTTATGCTCGCCCTGGTGGATAAAGAGTTTAAAGTCAACCTAAAAATCCACGGGGAAGAAAATATTCCCGCGGAGGGAAAATTTGTTTTTGCTTCCAATCACCCGCTGGGTGGCCTGGACGGGATTTGCCTATCGGCTTATTTAGGGGAAAAATATAAGGGGAAAATCAAATACCTGGTTAACGATGTTTTGTTAAACATCAGGAACCTCGAATCCATTTTTGTTCCGGTCAACAAATATGGTTCACAGGCCAAACTATCGGCCGCTGCCATAAACGAAGCCTACACGTCAGACAACCAAATCATTACCTTCCCCGCCGGATTGTGTTCCCGAAAACAGAACGGACGGATAAAGGATCTGGAATGGATGAAAAACTTTGTCGTAAAAGCTATTGAACACAAAAGGGATATTATCCCCGTCCATTTCGACGCGAAAAACTCAGACTTCTTTTATAATTTTGCCAATATCCGCAAATCATTGGGACTAAAATTCAATATAGAACTTATATACCTGCCAGGCGAAATGTTCAAGAACAAAGGTCAAACATTCCACATCACTTTTGGAGAACCCATACCCTGGCAATCGTTGAATAAATCAAAAAGCCACCTGCAATGGGCGGAAGAGATAAAAACCGTTGTTTACAATTTACCCCAAAAAAGAGATTAATTAAGTATGGAAAAAATCATCGATCCGATTGATAAAGCCGTCATAAAAAACGAACTAACCGTAGGAAAAAGAATACGATCCACCAACAAGGCCAACAACGAAATTTACATCTTCACTGCCCACGATTCGCCTAATCTCATGAGGGAAGTGGGGCGGCTACGTGAAATTGCTTTCCGTCACTATGGAGGAGGAACCGGACTAGAAGCCGATATCGACAAATACGACCTTATGGAGCATCCGTATCATCAACTTATTGTCTGGGATCCGGAAAAGGAAGAGATTCTAGGCGGATACCGCTTCATTATGGGTAAAAAAGTAGATTTTGATGAGAAGGGTAAGCCGATGCTCGCCACCGCTCATTTATTAAACTTCTCCGATGATTTCCTGCAAAACTACTTGCCGTACACCGTAGAATTAGGCCGATCGTTCGTCTCTCTCGAGTATCAATCTACCTTACACAGCCGCAAAGGCATCTTTGCACTTGATAATCTTTGGGACGGCCTGGGCGCACTCACGGTAATTGATCCTTCAATGAGGTATTTTTTCGGAAAAGTAACCATGTACGGGACCTATAACAAAGAAGCCCGCAACATGATCTTGTATTTTATGCACCTGCATTTTCCCGACCCGGACAAACTAGTCACCCCAATCAGCCAACTTGTCACCAATACCGATACAGGCAAGATGAAACACCTGTTTAAAGGGAAAAACTTCAAGGAAGACTACAAGGTTCTGAACCGGGAAGTCCGCAGCTTCGGGTTAAACATTCCACCGCTCATCAATGCCTACATGGGATTGTCACCCACCATGCGTTTCTTCGGAACTTCCATAAACGACGAATTCGGAGACGTGGAAGAATCAGGTATTCTTATCGAGATCAACCAGATCCTCGAAGAGAAAAAACAACGTCATATTGAATCCTATATAAAATCCAACCCAAGCAAACGATTCCTTATCGGATTACGGAGAGCCATTTCCGGAAAAAGCAAAAACCTGATCAAAAAATCCAAAAACAAAAAGTGAAAACCTCCGTCTTTTTCCTACCATAAGGCACTCGTTCAAAAACCGTAAATTACTGATAGTTTATTTTTTACACTTAAAAATGCAATCGTTTGCACAGGTAAATACAGTTAAAACACTGTTTTATCCGTGCAATTTTTTGTTTTAACCTTACTTTTGTGTCAAGAGTGGAAATTAATATGAATAAATGAGAACACATTTGCCGTCATTTACTTATAATTAATGTAATTCTGCGAAAAAAGTAGAGAGTAGAAAAGTATAAATCAGTTAATCTTACAACGTTAACAAACATGCATGTAAATTTCAAAAAAAGTACGAAAGCGTTCTTGATGACAGTGTTGTCGAGCATGCTAATGATTTTATCGGTCAGCGCTCAAACGGGCTCTACGATAAATGTGCGGGGAACGGTAAAAGATGTTGCGGGCGAACCGATCATCGGAGCCAGTATCCTTTTACAAGGAACAACCTCGGGTGTGGTAACGGATTACGACGGGAATTTTTCCATCCAGGCTCCGGGTAATGGAACACTCGTTATCTCTTATGTGGGTTATATAACCCAAACGATAGCCATTCAAAACAGAAACAGCATAGAAGTTATCCTGCAAGAAGACATGGAATTGCTGGATGAAGTGGTGGTAATCGGTTATGCAACAGGAAGTACACGTACCATATCCGGTGCCGTGGAAAAGGTTGGAAGAGAAGACATGAACGCCGGGGTTATCGTGAATCCGCTGGATGCCCTTAAAGGAAAAGTAGCCGGAGTAAATATCCAGAAGACTGGCGGCGACCCGACAGCGGGAAGCGCCATCAGGATTCGCGGAACAACCTCGTTATCAGGAGGAAATGACCCCCTTGTAGTGATTGACGGGGTGTTTGGCGACCTGGCATTGTTGAATGCTCTTTCTCCATCCGACATCGAAAGTTTCACCATCTTAAAAGACGCCTCGGAAACAGCACAGTACGGCTCGAGAGGAGCAAGTGGTGTGATTGTTGTTACCACACAAAAAGGAAAAGCCGGAACAAAATCCATCAATTATGACGGGACTTTCGGCGTTGAAGATGTTTACAAAACCATCAACATGTTGAACGCCGACGGTTACAGAGCTGCCGTGGAGTCGATGGGATACGCCAACGCATTGGACAAGGGCGCCAACACCAACTTCATGCAAGAAATGCTCCAAACCGGATACACACAAAATCACCGCATTTCTTTTGGTGGCGGAACAGCTGAAACCAATTTCAGAGCATCCTTGGGTGTCATTGACCAAAAAGGGATAATCAAAAATAACTCGATGAGGAACTACACTGCAAAAATTGACGGTAGTCAGCTTTACTTCGATAACAAGCTTAAACTTGATCTGGGTATGTTTGGTTCAAAAAGAGAAAGCAGATATGTCAACGACTACCAAAAGACGTTTTATTCCGCCGCATCTTTCAACCCCACTTTTCCCAATACCCAAAACGATGATGGCACCTGGCCGGAAGATCCGAATGCAAACGAAGTGGACAACCCGCTTGGTCGTTTAACTATCAGCGACAAAGAAGACAACGCCTATTTGTCAACAAATGGACGGTTAACATGGGCCATCAACGACAACCTGAATTTAAGCGCATTTGGGTCTTATACCTACAATGCAAAAGAGAACATGAACTACATTCCCACCAACATTAAACAAGGGGTAAGGGAAGGCAGAGGTAAAGCCTATAGAGGAATGAATAAGAGCAATATCCTGATGGGTAACATAAGCCTGAACTACAAGAAAATGTTCCAAAACAGCCGTTTAGACGCATTAGCGTTGATTGAAGGGCAAAACTACAATTACACCGGATTCGGAGCAAACGCACGTGGATTTGACACTAACTTTTTCGGTTATGACAACCTGGCTGCCGGTGCTGTTGTAAAGTACGGAGATGTGAGTTCATATAAAAACGGATACAGTTTGAACTCATTTCTTGGTCGGGTGAACTACATGTACGCTAACCGCTATATTGCTACAGTAAATATGCGTTTCGACGGTTCTTCGAAATTAGGAGAGAACAACAAATGGGGGTTTTTCCCTTCAGCGTCTCTGGCGTGGGTAATGAGCGAGGAATCTTTCCTTAAAGACATCAACGAAATTAACGAAATTAAATGGAGAGTCGGATACGGACGTACCGGTAATCAGGATGCCATCAGTGCCTACAATTCCCTTTTGCTGATGGGGCCTTCAGGATTGACCAGTGTCAACGGAGTACCAACAGTAACCTACGGGTATAACAGAAATGCGAATCCCGATTTGAGGTGGGAAACCAAAGACATGTTCGACGTGGGTATGGACGCATCCTTCTTTGACCGGAAACTGACAGCCACCATCGATTATTATTACTCCAGGACAAAAGATTTGCTGTATAACTACGATGTACCGGTACCTCCCTTTGTGCATCCAAAATTGCTTGCTAATTTAGGTGAAATGGAAAATAGCGGTTTGGAAGTTTCACTAGGTATTACACCCCTCAGAACGGAGGATATGGAGTTGACCGTATCGGGAAACATGGCATTCCAGAAAAATAAGCTCTTATCGTTAAGCGGAACCTACATGGGACAAGAACTCAATGCAGCAGAATATATGCAACTGGCAAGAATTAACGGTGCAGGATTCCAAGGTGGGAACACATACGTAACTTATCAGGTTGTTGGTCAGCCATTGGGTGTTTTCTACTTACCTAAATCAAATGGCATAATCAACGACGGATTAGGAAGCTATAGCTATAACATTCTGAACCTCGATGAGGATCCGGCTATTAATTTGAACAACGGAGCCGACAGGTATTTTGCCGGCCAGGCAATGCCGAAAGTGATCATGGGAACCAACATCAGTTTCCGTTACAAGGCATTCGATATCCAAACACAAATGAACGGTGCTTTTGGCCATAAAATTTACAATGGAACATCATTATCCTACATGAATATGAACGTATTCCCAACCTATAATGTATTGCCCGATGCTCCCGAGAAGAAAATCTTTGACAGCACGGTAACCGACTATTGGCTGGAAAAAGGCGATTACCTGCATATCGCTTATGTAACACTGGGCTATAACTTCAATGTGGAAAAAATGAAAAATTGGGTAAATTCTATACGTTTAACTGCATCTGTAAATAATTTGCACACATTTACCAACTACTCCGGTTTATCTCCAATGATAAACAGTACCACGGTGAATGAAGAACTGGGGCTTGACGACAAAAGGTTCTATCCGCTTTCCCGCACCTATTCACTGGGTTTAAGTATTAACTTTTAATTGAAGTGAGATTATGAAAAATAAAATATTATACAGTTTATTACTCTCGTTTGCATTTGTTCTTTTCAGCTGCAACCTGGATGAAAATCCGGCAGATCAGATGCCCGAGAACGAAGCATTTAAAAGTCCTGTGCTTATTTATCTGAATACCGTAGCCAGCCTCTACACCGAAATTGGCGGAGACGGAGGAAGCCAGGGCTTGGCCGGCACAGACAGGGGAATCTACGATCTCAACACTTTTACAGCCGATGAAGCGCTTCTCCCCACACGTGGTGGTGACTGGTTTGATGGTGGTTTGTGGCAAGATATTTTCACACATAACTGGAAAACCGATAACTCCCTGGTAAAAGGAAGCTGGGACTATCTATACCGGGTGATCGGTAAAACCAACCAATCCATCGATAAGTTAAACGCATTGGTGGAGGAAGACCCGGAAAACAGCTTTCTTCCCGTCTACCTGGCTGAAGTGAAGGCAATCAGAGCCATGTACTACTATTACCTGATGGATCTCTATGCAAGGGTTCCCATTGTTGAAACAGCCTCTGTTCAGATAGCCGACGTAAGACAGTCGAGCCGATCGGAAGTTTTTGCATTTATAAAGAAAGAACTGGAAGCATCCATTCCGCTTTTATCAACAGCCAACAGTTCCAAACAAGGTGAATTTTACGGCCGGATGACCCGCCCGGTTGCCTACTATCTGATGGCGAAATTGGCATTAAATGCACAAGTATATGCAGATGATGATTGGACAGACAATAATGGCATACCGAACGGAACAACCACTTTCAATGTTGGTGGAGCAAACAAAACGCCGTGGGAGGCCACCGTTGCATATTGCGACTCTATTACTGAGTTGGGATACACATTGGAAAGCGATTTTTCGAAGAATTTTAGCATTACCAACGAGAGTTCGAAAGAGAATATCTTCGTCATCCCAATGGATCCGGTACTCTATAAAGCCCGCAACATGTATCTTGTTCGTTCTAGGCACTATGCGCACGCTAAAGCCTATTCACAGGATGGATGGAACGGAGCCTCGGCAACCAAGGAAGCTTTGGCTGTCTTTAGAAAAGATGCGGTTGATCCCCGTATGGAGAAAACTTATTTTCTGGGGAAGGTCTACGGACCCGACGGCAATCCCGTGATGGATGGAGACAAGGAGCTGGAATACAAGCCGGATGCCATTGCGCTTGATGTATCAGGAAGTACCAACGAGAAAACCGCTGGTGCCCGGTTGGCTAAATATGAATTTGATCCGACAGCCCAGGCGGGTGGTCAGCTGGTTCACAACGACTGGGTATTGTTCCGCTATGCGGATGTGCTGCTAATGAAGTCGGAAGCTTTGGTGAGAGCCGGACAAAACGGTGATGCCGAACTGCAACAAGTACGCGGAAGAGTAGATGCACCCGCAAGAACCGCTACGCTCCAGAATATTCTGGACGAACGGCTGCTCGAACTAGCGTGGGAAGGGCACAGGCGTCAGGATTTAATCCGCTTCGGCAAATTTCATCAACCCATTTCAGACCGGCCGGTTTCGGCTCCTTACAGATCCGTATTCCCTATCCCGGTAGATGTGTTATCGTTGAACACCAACTTGACCCAAAACCCCGGATATACCAATTAAATAAACTAAACAGAAATGAAACATTTATATAAATATCTATTGTTCTTGCTGCTGCCTTTTTTAGCGAATTGCAGTGACAACGAAAATTGGACAATTGTTGAAGACATTCAACAAGGGGTGTACATCAGCGGTTCGGCCACCGTGTACAGCGGAGAGGCCCCGGCCTCGGCTTTAAAAGCAGTTCCTCTCGATGGAGACGTGACAGAACTGCCCGAA
>ENA-UOOM01001295-UOOM01001295.1-fermentation-metagenome-genome-assembly--contig:-NODE-1295-length-24487-cov-3.648003_pt1 | contig 24487 bp, 19 predicted proteins | sample MGYA00245781_ERZ724031 | MGnify/ENA primary metagenome ERZ724031 (study PRJEB28704, sample SAMN03018317) | fermentation metagenome | biome: anthropogenic terrestrial biome; feature: soil; material... | reverse complement strand
GGTTTTTCGCGCACTTCTTTACAGGCGGTCATCAGGGTAAGGGACATATTCGTCGGCATGGGTTTTGAAGTCGCCGAAGGTCCAGAGATTGAGTACGATAAATACAACTTCGAAATGCTCAATATACCTGCCGAGCATCCGGCAAGGGATATGCAGGATACATTTTATGTCAGCGATTCTATTGTGCTGAGGACGCATACCTCACCTGTTCAAGTTCGCACCATGCTGAACAAAAAGCCCCCCATCCGCGTCGTCTGCCCGGGGCGCGTTTACCGGTCGGACGATGTCGACGCGACACACTCCCCAGTTTTCCACCAGATTGAAGGTCTCGTGGTGGACAAGGGCGTAACCATGGCAGACCTTCGTGGCGTACTTGATGTTTTTGCGAAGGAGCTTTACGGTGAACATACAAAAACCAGGCTCCGCCCTAGCTATTTCCCCTTCACTGAGCCGTCTGCCGAGGTGGATATAACCTGCCATGTATGCGGAGGCATTGGTTGCCGCATTTGCAAGGGCACCGGATGGATCGAGATACTAGGTAGCGGAATGGTAAATAAAAACGTGCTGAGTATGAGCGGAATAGACCCTGAGGTTTACACGGGATTTGCCTTCGGAATCGGAATCGAGCGCGTTGCCAACGCAAAGTTTGGAATTTCGGACATACGCCTGCACTACGAAAACGACCTGCGTTTCCTTTCGCAGTTCTGATAAAAGGAGGAATTTGACATGAGAGTACCAATGAAATGGCTTTCTCGTTATGTAGATACCACGGGGGTAACCCCTGCCGAGATAGCGGAGTTACTTACTGTACGCGGTTTGGAGGTTGCCTCCGTTACTGAACTGGGTGAGGACATTAAGAATGTTATTGTCGGAAGAATTGCGTCCATAGAAAAGCACAATGATTCAGACCATCTCCTCGTTTGTATGCTAGACGTTGGCAACTCTGAACCGATACAAATCGTCACAGGGGCGAATAATGTCAATGTCGATGACCTTGTGCCCGTTGCGCTGCACAACTCCCGCCTCCCTAATGGAATCCATATCGTAAAGGAAAAGCTGCGCGGGGTTTTATCAGAGGGAATGCTGTGCTCCGGTGAAGAGCTATGCCTTGCTGAGGGTGATTACCCAGGGGCTGAGGAACATGGAATTCTGATATTAAAAGAATTATGGCCTCTCGGAACAGATGTGCGCGAGGTATTAGGCCTGAACGATACGGTACTTGAAGCGGAGCCTACACCAAACAGACCGGACTTGCAATCTATAATTGGTGTCGCCAGGGAAGTTGCCTTTGCCCTTGGCAGAACCCTAAATTTGCCAGAAACAATAGTCAAGGCTGAAAGTAGCCATAGTATAGGCGATTTTGTAAAAGTCGAAGTGTTAGACGAAGATCTTTGTCCAAGATATATGGCTCGAACTGTAAGAGATATCAAAATTGAACCCGCTCCAGCATGGATGCGCGATTCTCTGCTTGCGGCCGGAATGCGATCGATCAATAACATTGTCGATATAACCAATTATGTTATGCTGGAAACTGGTCAACCCATGCATGCTTTTGACCTCGAAAGCGTGAAGGATAATCACATCATCGTTCGCCGCGCTAAAGGAGGGGAGAGGCTCGAAACGCTCGATGGCAAAGGACACGAGCTCGACACCGAAACACTCTGCATTTGCGATGCGCAAAACCCTGTTGGCATTGCAGGAGTAATGGGTGGGACGAATTCTGAAATCACCGAAAAAACCAAAACCGTCCTATTCGAATCCGCGAAATTTAAAGGTTACAACGTTAGGCTATCTTCAAAGAAACTGGGGATGTCGACCGAAGCTTCCCAAAGATTCGTTAAAGGTGTAGACATCGAAGGAACTGCGACAGCCTTAGAACGTGCCTGCCAGCTTGTTGAGAGTTTAGGTGCTGGCAAGGTGGACAAGGGAGTCATCGATGTTGCCGGGGTTGACCTATCGCGCAAACATATTACAGCCAGACCCGAAAGGGTAAATGCCCTAGTAGCGCTTGATGTCCCTGCAGACCGTATGGCAGAAATTCTCAACGGACTTTGTATACCAACAAAGCTTGAAGACGGCCTTCTGAATATCGAAATCCCGCATTTTAGAGATGATATCGAGGGCGAAGCAGATATATCCGAAGAAATTGCCCGGGTAATAGGCTTCGATGAAATTCCCTTAACCTTAATGCGGGGCGATCTATCCCGCGGTAAGCTGACGACGTCCCAAAAGCAAACAGAAACCCTTCGTGATGCGCTTTGCGGAATGGGGGCTTATGAGTGCAACACCTATTCCTTCACAGGTCAGTCAACGTACGACAAATTGCTGCTTCCAGCTGATTCCGCTTTGAGGAACAGCGTGCGCATTCTAAACCCCTTTGGCGAGGACAATGCTTTGATGCGCACCACCGTTGCCGTGTCGCTCCTACCCGTCGCTGCAACGAACATAAACCAAAAGGCGGGAAGTTTTAGAATTTTTGAAATAAGCAACGTCTATTTCCCCGCAAAGTCAGAGGGTGAATTGCCTGAGGGACGGCAGAATGTCTGCATAATACTGCATGGTGATGATGAAGACTTCTTCACACTCAAAGGCGTTGTGGAAACTATTTGCGATACAATTGGTATAGACATCATTGCTATCGACTTTGAAGCAGGAGGTCAGCCATACTACCACCCCGGTAGGAAAGCTATACTCACAGTTAATGGGGTATACTCCGGACAGCTTGGAGAATTGCATCCGGATTGTGCCGCAGCTTTTGAAATTTCCGATAGGATTTATATGGCCGAGCTGGAGTTGGACGTTCTCTACAACGCTGCAACAAAACAGAAGAAATACAAGCCACTTCCCAAGTTCCCTGCTGTGGAGAGGGACTTAGCCTTTGTGCTTTCAGAAGAAGTCACGTCTCAACGGATACTAGACATCATTCGCAATGCCGGAGGCGACCTTCTGGAAGATGCCCACCTGTTTGACGTTTACAAGGGCGGCAACATAGAAAAAGGTAAAAAGAGCGTGGCGTACTCCCTGCGATTCAGGGCAGCAGAACGAACTCTGACTGACGAAGAAGTTACCACAGCGACAAACAAGATATTGTCTTCCCTGACCAAATCATTAGGAGCAGAGCTTCGTTCCTGATAAACTGCTATTTTTCACGCCGGATTCGACATATCTCGCTTGTACCATTAACCAATATATGGTACAATGCGCTAAGAAATACACAAGATGGGGGAGTTGGGTATGGACAAGAACAGAATTAGTGTTAAAATCAATGGTAGGCCGTATGTAATCTCCGGAGAGAAATCCGAAGAGCATCTTTATAAGGTCAGCGTGCTGGTGGATCGCAAGCTATCAGAACTTATGGCTGCTTATCCTACCATGAGCACTACCGACATTGGAATTCTGGTGGCTTTGAACTTGGCTGACGAACTTATCTCCATTAAGGACGAGCGTTCCTCTATAGACGAGCATATTAGCCGCATTATCAACAACGAAAACGCTGACCCTAAGGAAGCAATGCTCCCTAAATTGCCCCCACTATCCCGCTAAACGGATCTTAGCATGGTTTTTTACCATGCATTTTGCCCGAGACCGCGGCTTGTATCCGGCTTTGCGTGCTGAAACTGCATGCCCAGCCGGCGACGATGCGGTCTTGGGCTATTTTGTATTTACAATGAACGAGGGTTAAAATGCCAAAACCAGAACTTCTTTCGCCTGCAGGAAGCTATGAAGCTATGGTCGCCGCAGTGCAAAGTGGCGCCGACGCTGTATACCTTGGTGCAGGTGCGTTTAACGCTAGAGCGTTTGCCAAGAATTTCAGCTTGGATGAGCTTGCGAGTACTGTAGACTACTGCCACGCCCGAGGTGTATCCGTTCATGTTACTATGAACACTCTGCTTCTAGATAAGGAGTTAGAATCTGCCCTTAAAACCGCGAGGGAGCTTTATTGCCTTGGGGTGGACGCACTGATAGTTCAGGATATCGGGTTGATTAGCGAATTAAAAAAAGAGCTCCCCGATTTCCCGTTACACGCCAGCACCCAAATGACCATGCACGACGAAAATGGTGTTATTGCGGCAAAAAATCTGGGAATGTCGAGGGTTGTGCTTGCGCGGGAAGTCTCAATAGAAGGTATAAAGAGAATTTATGCAAATACAGGTTTTCCGTTGGAGGTTTTTGTCGGCGGAGCGATGTGTTCGTCCGTTTCGGGTCAGTGCCTGCTCTCCAGCTTCATAGGGGGGAGGAGCGGCAATCGCGGCTCTTGCGCCCAGCCTTGCAGGATGAAGTACAGGCTAAACGGCAAAGAGGGCTACCTGCTATCCATGAAGGACCTGTGCATGCTTGACCGCGTTGCAGATTTGAGCGAAGCGGGAGTTTGTAGCCTTAAGATAGAAGGTCGCATGAAGCGTCCGGAGTACGTCGCAATTGTTACAGATGCTTACAGAAGGGCGATAGACGGTGATAACGTAAATCTTCCCAAGCTACGTGAAAATTTACTAAAGTCATTCAACAGGGGAGGGTTTTCCGAAGGCTACTCCAAGGGAAGAGATGGTCTCGTCTCTCCCGAACGGCCTGGGAACTGGGGTGTCCCCGTAGGAAGGATTAAAAACGGGAAGGTGGAACTTTCCACTCCTTTGCATTCTGGTGATGAGCTTGCAATCAGAGAGCAGGGTGCAGATCAGGACTTTTTAGTAAATATTAATAAGGAGCACCCTATCTGCAAAGCGGTTATCAAAGAGTACTCCAATCCTCGCTTTGAAGGGAGCACCGTTTTTCGCACCATCGACACCCGATTAAATCAAGAAGCAATGGCAAGAGTGGATGCTCAAAGTAGGCGAACATCTGTTTCTTCTGCGGTCCGTGCTGTAATAGGAGAACCACTTTCTCTCACTCTCATGACAAAGGACTATACCGCAACCGCAATGGGAGACGTTGTTAAATTCGCCAAATCCGCTGCAGCAGATTCAAATAAACTCCGTGCCCAAGTATCGAAGCTGGGTGACACACCCTTTATACTTGGCGAATTTACAGCTACTTTGGGGAATGAACCAACCTTTGTCGCTTCTTCAGAGTTGAACAAACTTCGCAGGGAAGCGGCGGAAGACCTCGAAAAGCAAATCGTAGAAGCAAAGCGTAGAAATCTACCAAAAATCAAAGCTTCTGCTACTCCAGATAGTAAGAAGATAGAAAAGGAAATACCTTTACCTGAGCTTATCGTTCAAACAACTACTGCTGAGCAGGCTGAAGAAGCTCTAAAAGACGGCATAACGACGCTATACATACAGCCTAAACTTTGGGAGAGAGAATGCTTATTATCCTTTGTTCACAATGCAAAAAAATACGATGTAAAGCTATTCCCAGTGTTGCCAGCGTTGACGCTGGACGACGATCTTAGTAGAGTGATCGATTTGCTGCTTTCCTTTCCTGCGGGAACATTTTTTGGTGTTGTGGCGTCTAATATTGGACAGGTTGCGTCGCTTGGTGATGCTTTCAGCGAGGTTCGTGGGGATTATACGCTAAACATCACGAACACCGCTTCTGCCAAAGCGCTTATGGCGCTTGGGTTGTCAAAAGAGACACTTTCTGTAGAGTTAACAGTTCCGCAGATACGTGATATAATAAACAGTGGTATCCCCACCGAACTCATGGTTTACGGTACGATTCCTGCAATGCACCTTCTGCATTGCCCTACGAGAGAACAGATTGGGCATTGCGCAGATAACTGCTTTGGAAAAACAAGGAACATACTTCAAGACAGCCACAACTACCGCTTCGCATTGCACCCCGTCACCATCAAAAAGGGTAGATGCGACGTAATGCTATTGAATTCGCTTCCACTTGATGGACTTCGAGTGTTTGACGATATAAAAAAAGTTGGTGCAACTGCCTGGCGGTTGTGTTTTTACGGCGAAGAACCGAATGTTGTAACAGACAGAATACTAGCTTTCAGGGATGCGCTGAATGGCGAAAATCCCAGACCTTCAGAGCCTTCTACCTCTGGGCATTTTTCCCGTGGGTACGCGAAAATCACTCAAAAAGGAAATGGATATGACCGATAGGGTTTTAAGAATACTTGAATACGACAAGGTCATAGAAAAGTTAAAGGAACACGCTTCATCTGAAATGGGGAAAGAGCGTGCTGGGATTTTGCGCCCCTCGAACAGCTATTCGACCGTAGCAAATCTTCTAATAGAAACTAAAGAAGCTGACGACGAGTTGACACGGCTCGGGCGCTCTCCTGTGGACAGTTTTCCCGATGTACGGTCTGCTTTGAAGCGTTCTGCTGTTACACTCAGCCTCGGTATGGGGGAACTTCTATTTATCGCAAAGGCTTTGCGCTCTATGCGCTTCGCAAAGGCTTCTCTCACTGGCGAGGAACGCTCCACTGGACTGTACAACATGGCGCTGACCCTTTACACCGCAAGAGTTGCAGAGGAAGAAATCTTCCGCTGCATCCTTTCCGAGGATGAAATGGCGGACAATGCCTCCCCTAGGCTTTCTTCACTCAGAAAGTCGATTCGCGCCTGCAACGAGCGCATGCGGGATAAGCTGAATTCGATGATACATTCCTCAGCGTACAAGAACTGCTTGCAGGAGAACATTATAACCATCCGAAATGGAAGGTACGTGCTTCCGGTGAAGCAGGAATATCGCTCATCCGTTCCGGGCTTATTGCACGATCAGTCAGGCTCTGGCATGACACTTTTTATAGAACCGATGGCTGTTGTGGAAATAGGCAACGAGCTAAAAAAGCTGATATCAGAAGAGAACGAGGAAGTACAGCGCATTCTCTCAGAGCTTACAGCATCCATCGCACCGCAAGCTCCTATGCTTCTTGAAGCCTTTGAACTGCTTGCTGAAATAGATGTTATTTTTGCCAAGGCAAAGCTCGGGAGGGATATGCGGGGAGTGTGCCCGAGTCTGAACGCAAGGGGCTATATACGAATAGTAGCGGGAAGGCATCCGCTTATCGACCCTACTGTGGTAGTCCCTATTGATCTTTGGCTGGGCAAGGATTTTAACACGCTGATCATCACTGGCCCGAATACTGGAGGAAAGACCGTTACCTTAAAAACCGTTGGACTTTTTTCGTTGATGACACAAAGCGGAATGTTCATACCAGCCATGGACGGAACCGAGATGACGGTTTTTGACGATGTTTTCGCAGACATCGGCGACGAACAGAGCATTGCTCAGAACTTATCCACTTTCTCATCCCACATGAAAAACATCGTGGATCTCCTTCAGGACGCAAGTAGCGGAAGTCTTGTGCTGGTAGACGAGCTCGGAAACGGCACCGACCCTGTTGAAGGAGCAGCCTTGGCGATGTCCATACTGGAAGACCTGCATGCAAGAAAGGCGAGAACGCTAGCGACGACCCATTACAGTGAACTGAAAGCCTTCGCCCTTACCCAAGAGGGAATGGAGAATGCCTCCGTCGAGTTCGATATAAATACTCTGCGACCGACTTATAGACTTTTTATCGGCATCCCTGGTAAGAGCAATGCATTCGAGATTTCTAAAAAACTCGGTCTGCCTGGGCATATAATAGAGGGTGCACAGAAGCATCTCACAGTCAAGGATGTATCCCTTGAGGACGCTATTTCCGGTGCAGAAAGCCAACGAAGGATTGCTGAACAGGAACGCCGCCTTGCGGAAGAAGCCCGCGCCGAACTTTACCGCTTGAGGGACGAAACCGATAAGGAAAAGAAGCGTATCTCCGAACAACGAGACAAATCAATTAAAAAAGCCAGGGAAGAAGCTCGCGCCATTGTGCAAAGAGCCAAAGCCGAAACTGAAAGTGTAATAAAGGAACTTAAAGAGCTTAAGGCGGCAGACGAGTCCTATAAAAGCCATGCGATACAGAATGCGAGGGACGAGCTTCGCGTTTTTGAAGGTGAACTGTACGATGCGGACAACCAAAAAGATAATGCTAATGCCATTGAATCTGCCCCTGCACCGAAGACCTTCCAACCGGGAGATACCGTACACATACTCTCGATAGACAACGATGCTACAGTACTGACAAGACCCGATTCGAAGGGCGAAATCACCGTTCAAGCTGGAATATTGAAGCTCTCTACGAAGCTCAAGGATGTTAGACTAGTCAGCGGTAAAGAAGAAAAAAACCAGGTGACCGCCTCTGTCAAACGGGAAAGCACGACCTCATCCCTCGAAATCGATATTCGCGGTATGACAGTAGACGAGGCGATAATCGAAGTCGACCGTTATATCGACACAGCATTCCTTTCCGGATTGAAAGAGGTTTATGTCATACACGGCAAGGGTACTGGTGCTCTTCGCTCTGGCATACAGTCCTTTTTAAGGAGAAACAAGCACGTTGCTAATTTTCGCCTAGGCCAATACGGCGAAGGCGAGACTGGAGTCACGGTCGTTAGCCTTAAGTAACAGAGGGTCAGTATAATGATAATTGTGTCCGCATGCCTTGCGGGATGTCGCTGCCGATATGACGGAGCTTCAAATACGGATTTTCGAATAGAACACCTTGTTACAACTGGGCAAGCAATTCCTGTCTGTCCTGAGCAGCTGGGTGGACTCTTAACTCCACGAATTCCCAGCGAGATTGCGGATGGATCAGGCGCGGATGTGCTTCTTGGGAACGCAAAGGTGATGTCAAAAGAAGGAAAAGATGTAACTAATAATTTTTTAAGGGGTGCTTATGAAACCCTTCGTATATGTAAATTGATTGGTGCAAAAGAAGCTATACTCAAATCAAGAAGCCCTTCTTGCGGCTGTGGGTTGATACACGATGGGACTTTTTGCGGCACCATGATAGAAGGGGACGGGGTGACTGCCGCCCTTCTTAGGAAAGACGGCATTAATGTACTGAGCGAGGAGGATTACAATGAAGGATAACAACGCCATTCTGATGATCGACGATGACAAGAATATTTGCAGGATAGTCACTCTTTATCTAGAGAAGGAAGGCTTTAATGTCGAAACAGTAAACAATGGGGCGGAGGGTCTGAAAAGATTCCACGAGATTTCCCCCGCGATGGTGATACTAGATATTATGCTTCCTGGAATGGATGGTTGGCAGATCTGTCGCGAGATTCGAGAAGAAAGCGATGTTCCAATAATAATGCTTACTGCAAAGGGCGAGGTATTTGACAAAATACTCGGCCTTGAACTTGGAGCGGACGATTACCTAGCAAAACCCTTCGACACCAAGGAACTTGTCGCGCGCGTAAAGGCTGTAATTCGAAGGAGCTCCAAGCAGGATGATGATTCCGGAGAGGTTAACTTCGACCGGTTAAGCGTCAACCTTTCAAACTACTCCGTAGTGTGCGACGGAAAAGAACTCGAAATGCCCCCAAAGGAGATTGAGCTCCTTTACTTCCTTTCTAGCCATGCGAACAAGGTGTTCACAAGAGAACAGCTTTTAGAACAGGTTTGGGGTTTCGATTACTTCGGCGATTCACGTACTGTGGACGTTCATATCAAGCGTATACGCGAAAAACTGAATGTCGAGAATGTTCCCTGGCAGGTCAAAACGGTCTGGGGGGTAGGTTATAAATTCGAGGTAAAGTAAAGCATGTTCAAATCGGTCTACTCCCGGATGCTGTGGACGTATCTGGTCATAGTGCTTGCTGCTATGTTGGTACTTGGAATTCTCGTCGGCGAGCTGTTCCGTAGCCAATATGAGAATGACCTCGTCTCATCCATGGTTAGAGAAGCCGAAGAAATAAATACAATTGTTCAAGAAAAATACTATTCAGGCGAGAATCGAGCATTGGCGATAACTGAGCTTCAGGTAATCGCAAGGAAATACGGAGCTTACGTATGGATTATCGACTCATCTGGGGTGATTCGCGTCAACGACCCCGCTAAAGAGAGCGAATGGGCGGAAAACACTGATTTCGATCTACAGGACAGTTTGGCGGATGTGGTAAAAAATGGCAAAGTGATTAGAACAACGGGGTTTTTTGGCGATGCGTTCGGCGTACCGGTTATGACCATTGCACGTCCGCTGTATGTGGATGGCAAGATAACCGGAGCGATATACCTTCACACCAAGATGGATGACATACAAGAAAGTGTCGCAACCATATACCAAAACGTATTCACTTGTGCGATAATAGGCATATTGCTTGCTGTGATTCTTGTGCCTCTCACCGCAAGGAGCTTCACCAAGCCTCTTGTCATGATGAATAATGTGGCAAAGAGCTACTCAAAGGGCGACTTTTCGTCTCGAGTTCAAATAAAAACTGACGACGAAATAGGGCAGCTTGCTAATAGCCTCAATCAGATGGCTGGCGAACTGAAGAGCCTTGACGACTTACGGCGCTCATTTGTAGCCAACGCTTCCCATGAAATGAAAGCTCCCCTCGCTTCAATGCGCGGTTTTTTAGAAGCTATCCTCGACGGTTCGGTTCCCAAAGGCGAACAAAGGGAGTACCTTACCATCGTTTTGGATGAAACCAAAAGGTTGAGCGTACTTGTAACGAACTTGTTGGACCTTTCCAAGATTGAATCTGACAGCTTCTCGCTGAATAAGAAAGTGTTTGATATTAATGAGCATATACGGCGGACGCTGATAACCTTCGAAACTAGGATTGACGATAAAAATCTCAACATAGAGGTTAGTTTTAAGGACGATCCTTGTTCCGTTTTTGCCGATCAGGACTATATAAGCCAAGTTTTAAGGAACCTCATAGACAATGCTATCAAGTTCACTCCAGAGGGCGGGACTATTGCAATATTGACGCACAATAAAGACGGTAAGGCGTGGATTTCAGTTTCGGATACAGGTAAAGGAATACCTGAAGAAGACCTGCTCCAGATCTGGGAAAGGTTTTATAAGGTCGAAAAAGCGCATACGCCTGGTAGCGATGGAACAGGTCTGGGTCTTTCCATCGTAAAAAAGATTATCGAACAGCACGACGAAGAAATTACTATTGAGAGCGAGCTCGGCAAGGGAACTAAGTTTGCCTTCACCCTTCAGCTTGCGTCACGGAAACTGTTAAGATCAATGGAATCTGCCAAATTTTAATTAAGTGTATTCACATATATGGAGGTTATAACTTGCAGGAGAATCAATACACTAGCTTTCCTTCCGACCGGCAGGATGGCTACTATCGCGAACCAAAAAAGCGATTTGGTTGGGGCACCGTTCTTACAACAGGTTTTTTGTGTTTTGTGTTAGGTGCTTTAGCATGCACGGTCGTTTTTTTGGCTACAGGGTTGATTAGCACCGGGGCAAATCCCGCATACGAGAGCGGCGCTATCCCTATGCCAACCTTCGACAATTCTATTAGGGATGAAGAACCGGACACAATAATACCAAGTCCTTCTGCATTTCCGGGCGACCAACCCGAGGACACTCCTATAGAGCCCCCGGCACAGCCCGTCGCTCCTCGAGCAGAGCTGGTGGTTCCATCGCTAGGAAGTGGCATACTTCCTGTTATAGACAAAGAGCAACTTGTTTCTTCTGTTTTTGAACAGACTTCACCCTCCGTATGCGGTATATCAAGCAGGATAGAGGTTTACAGTGATGTAACTAATCGAAACAACGAGGAAGAAATCGCCACCGGTACAGGAGTAGTGCTCACAGCGGATGGATATATAGTTACGAATTATCATATTATTGCAGGCGTCGAAACGGTTTATGTTACCTGCGAAGATGTAGAGTACGAAGCCGAATTAATCGGAACTGATGCAACTGTAGACATTGCTGTCCTTAAGGCAAAAAATGCCTCAGGGTTAAAACCTGCCGCTTTGGGTGACTCATTTGCTTTACGCATAGGCGATACAGCTATCGTCATCGGCGATCCTCTGGGAACTCTAAAACTGACTTGTACTAACGGCATAATAAGCGGTCTTGACCGGGAATTAAACACCGACGGCAAGGTTCAAAACTACATTCAAACTAATGCGGCGGTAAACCCCGGAAACAGTGGTGGCCCATTGATTAACGATAAAGGCGAGGTCATTGGCATCGTCACGATGAAGACCATAGTTGCCGGGTACGATGAATACGGCAATGCGATTTCCGCAGAAGGGTTGGGATACGCTATACCTATAAACGATGTTTTGCCAATCGTAAAGCAACTCATTCAGTTTGGATACGTTCCTCATCCGGCTATTGGCATCCAAGGATACGAGATAACCCAGTTCCTTTCTGAAGAAATGGAAGTTCCACAAGGGGTATATGTTTCAACCATTATTGCAAACGGACCTGCTGAAATAGCCGGCATCGCTATAGACGACGTTATTGTTGGAGTTGAAGGAACGACCATAACAACGTTTGCCGAGCTGTCCGACGCCATTAAATCCCGCAAGATTGGGGATACGCTCAAGCTCACAATTTGGAGGATGGGCGAACAAGTAGAGGTTTCGCTCATAATTGGAGATATGAACAATATCGGCAATGATATAGCTCCCCTTGAACCTTGAAATGCTGTAAGTGATTTTGGAACTCTAAAACACTAGAAAGCACAAATCCGGTGAAATGCCGGATTTGTATTATGTAACAAGTATAACTTAATAGAGTTCTTTTAAAAAGGGTAATGACGCATCTTTTTCCGATAGAACCCTTGGATTGAAAGGCCACTCGATTCTAAGAGTGGGATCATCCCATCTAATCCCCTTTTGGAAATTTGGTGAATAGTAGGATGTGCATTTATAGCAAAATACCGTGTCTTCTGTCAAAGCTAAAAAACCATGAGCAAACCCTTCGGGTATATAGAGCATCCGTCGATCACGTCCGGAGAGCATCAAAGAAACATACTTGCCAAATGTGGGGGAACTGGGGCGAACATCCACCGCCACATCAAAGGCATCGCCGTGAGCTACCCAAACGAGCTTTCCTTGAGGGGGGTCTTGAAAATGCAGCCCCCTAAGCACGCCCTTTTGAGAGAGGGAGCAATTTTCCTGAGCATAAGTGCGGGGGATGCCGTTTTTTGCAAATTCGTCCATGCGGAAAATTTCAGAAAAACTACCTCTTTCGTCTCTAAATAGTTGCGGTGTGATAATCACAACCCCTTTGAGGGGAGAGTTCTCAAATATCATAGAAGTCCCCCTGCGATGCTTAACATTTCGCCGTAGGTAGTGCCAGCGTAACTTTTTACGATACTTTCGAACTGTGCACGATCGATGAAGCCTTGAGCTAGAGCTTCCGCTTCTATGCATCCAGGGGAACGACCTGCATCGTGTTCTTCTGATGCTAATTTTACCGCTGCTAGAAGCCCGTCAAATGTGCCGGCGTCTAGCCAAGTTGTATCTAGTGTAACCGCCTTTAGCCTTCCCTGGCGCAGGTATTCGGCATTAACATCAGTTATCTCCAGTTCTCCGCGGGCCGAAGGGGTTAGGTTGAAGGCGATTTCGCAAGCGTCACCAGGATAAAAATACAATCCAGGAACTGCAAGGTTCGAACGCGGGTTCTTGGGTTTTTCTTCTATTGAGACCGCACGCCCACCTAATCCGATTTCAACGACCCCATATTGAGAAGGGTCGTCTGTTTTAATGCCGAATATGACGGCATTGTCAGACTCGGCAGCTTTCTTTAGGACTTTCACATGATTATTGCCGAAAAAAACATTGTCCCCCAACGCAAGGGCGCATCTTTCGCCTGATACGAAATCCGTTCCAATTCTTAGGGAATCTGCGATGCCAAGGGCAAACGGTTGTACTGCATATTCAACCCGCATTCCTAGTGCTGAACCATCTCCAAGGTGTTGTCTGAAAAGCTCAATGTCGCGCTGATTTGTTATCAAAAGAAGCTCACGCACTCCTGACTGCATCAGCGTGCATAGAGGATAGTAGAACATAGGCTTGTCATAGACCGGAAGCAGATGCTTGGAAACAGCCCGAGTAACAGGATAAAGGCGGGTGGCGCGCCCGCCGGCCAGAAGTATACCTTTCAAGACGACCTCCAGGTTTGCGCGTTGTCAGCTCCGTTCGGCCAGTACGTAAGAATATGCTGACAAAATGCGTTTTATTACCAAGGATTCGTCAAGTTCTGCCCAAGCGTATTTGTTTCCTGCTTCTCCGAGGGCAGCTCTTAAGCTACTATTTTTGGAAAGGGCTAATAGATTTGCGCTAAAGGCTACACTATCATTAACCGGAGAAAGCAATCCGCTTGAACCGTGGCGCACAATTTCTTTAGTTCCAGGCGCATCCGTTGCGCAAATCGGCAGTCCTAATGCCATGCCTTCCATAACAATTCGGGGGATTCCTTCTTTTTCCGAAGTCAGGGCGACAATATCGCAACCGGATAGTGCGAAGAGAGGTTCTTCGAGAAAGCCAAGAGTTAATATGCGATTTCTATACGGAGAGCACGCTATTCTATCTCTTATTGAACCTGCGAATCTTTCGCCGCGACCCATATCCGTTCCAGCGAAGACGGCAATAAGATTCTCGTTTTTGCTTGCAGCCATTTCAAAGGAGTTGAGAAAGACATCCTGTCTTTTGACAGGTTCCACCCTTGCAAACATAGCAACTGCAATGTCCGTATCTTTAAGCCCTAGGTAATTTCTAGCATATTCTCTTTGTTCGGAATAAGCTTCGGTGTGAGCGACGTTCAGTCCGTTGCCTTCGTAGAGTACTTTCTGATATGGCAACATCGAGTGTAGCACATCGCAATCTTCATGGTTTTGAGTTAAAATCAAAGAGCACCGTTTACCAACGAAGCGTTCGAGTGCTTTAAAAAAGCCTCGAGATAAATATTGCTGACCTGAATAAAAAGGCAAACCGTGGGCTGAATGAACGCAAGGTATATCCAAGAAGTACGCCGCTAACCTGCCTATGAATCCGGCCTTCGCACTATGGGTGTGAATTATATCATAGTTGCCGTTGCGAATTATTTTTAATGCCCGAAAGAAAGCATTTAGATCATTCACTGGACTGATTGAACGGGCGATGGGTAGGTCATGCACAACAAAGGGCAACGATACCCTGTTATTAAGAATAGGGGCTGCCGCTTCTATCTTAATTCCTTCCTCACATAGCCCATTTAGCTTACCGCGGAGCAAACGCTCAATAAAAAAGTATGAGTTTGCCATATGCAATACGCGCAAATAATCACCTCAATGATTATAATGCGCAACTTGTCCAAAAAATGCTTTCAGGAGATTTAAGAATGCCATTATGCGATATTTGCCCTAGAAATTGTCCGGTGGATAGAACTGTGCAATCCGGTTATTGCAGAGCAGGAAGACTGCCAAGGGTGGCCAAGGCTATGCTACACTTGTGGGAAGAGCCTCCGATTTCGGGAACTCGAGGGGCAGGGGCGGTTTTTTTCTCAGGATGTAACCTACGCTGCGTTTTTTGCCAGAACTACGACATTTCCGCAAATATCACCGGAACAGAAATGAACGAGGGAGAACTTTGCGACCTATTCCTTAGACTGGAAAGCAAGGGCGCGCACAATATAGATCTCGTAACGCCTACTCCTCATGCAACCACTCTTGCTGGAGCAATTGCCAATGCAAAGGACAAGGGCCTTTCCATACCTATAGTCTGGAACTCTAACGCCTATGAGAATGTCGAAATGTTGAAAATGATGGAAGGGCTCGTGGACGTGTACCTTCCAGATTTGAAATACGTTTCAGATGCACTATCAAAAAAATATTCAAACGCACCGAATTACTTTGCATCAGCGAGGAATGCTATTAACGAAATGGCAAGGCAAACTGGAGAATTCGTAACAGATGGGAGCGGTTTAGCAATAAGAGGAACTCTCGTTCGGCACCTTTGTTTACCCGGTTGCGAAGACGATACCAGAAAGGTCATAGACTTCGTATCAGATGAACTGAACGGGTCTGTCTGCCTTTCGCTGATGAGACAGTACACACCCATGTTTGCCGCAACAAATATCCCGTTTTTGAATAGGAAACTAACAGATCGGGAATACGAAAGAGCGATCGATTATGCTATTTATTGTGGGCTTAAAGACGTGTTCATCCAAAAAGGCGGGTCTGCAAACACCGCCTATACTCCTGAATTCGATGGAAGCATTAGTTGAATGCACTTTATGCCGGGTCATGCTCTTTATCTGGGGGCCAGGTCAATTTTTCTACCAATACTCGACCCTCTTTTAAGATTTCCATAGAAAACTCATCGGGATAACCGCTAGAATAAACGACCCGAACAATGCCAGCGTTTACTATCATTTTCGCACAAAGTACGCAAGGCTGATGAGTGCAGTACAAGGTCGCACCATCTATCGAGATTCCAAGCTTCGCTGCCTGTATTATGGCGTTTTGCTCAGCGTGAACGGCGTAGCAAAGCTCGTGGCGCGTCCCAGAAGGGATGTTTAGCTTACGGCGCAGACAATCGCCTCTTTCAACACAGCTCGCTATTCCTGCGGGTGCACCGTTATAGCCAGTGGTAAGAATGCGCTTGTTTTTTACTATTGTTGCTCCAATTTTGCGGTTTTCCTGGAAGCAGCTTGACCAGTTAGCAATCGTATGCGTGAGCTCTAAGAATCTAGCATCCCATTTATCCATAGCCGTTTTCCCCTTTTTATGCAGTATAGCATAAATCAGGAGAACTATAAATCGTTATTATTTATTGTGAACAGTAGCGATAAAAGCATTACTGCGATTAACTGCTAGCAAAACCGAGCATACCAAAGCAAAACTTTGATTGGATACGATAAATAGTTGGAATCTTGAAAAAACAGACAAATTTGGGTCTTGTATTCTTTGGCAGGCTATACTATTATATATTTGTTAGCACTCGTTGAGGCTGAGTGCTAACAAAAGCAACATACCAATCATTTATTTACTATAGGAGGTATTTCCATGACACTCAAGCCTTTGGCTGACCGCGTTGTTATCAAGAACATCGAACTCGAAGAAACCACAAAAAGTGGCATATTACTGCCAAATTCCGCTAAAGAAAAACCCCAGGTTGCAGAAGTGGTATCCGTAGGTCCCGGCGGAAACGTAGATGGCAAGGAAGTCGCTATGCACGTCAAGGCGGGCGACAGGGTAGTGTATTCCAAGTATGCGGGAACCGAAATCAAACTTGACAAAGAAGAATTTATCATAGTTCGCCAGAGCGATATTCTCGCTATTGTGGATTAATATAGGAGGAGCAATTAAATGGCAAAACAAATCAAATACGGTGACGACGCAAGAAAAGCACTCGAAGCCGGCGTAAATGCACTGGCCAATACCGTTAAAATAACCCTTGGCCCCAAGGGACGCAATGTTGTTCTTGACAAGAAATACGGCGCCCCCCTAATCACAAACGACGGTGTAACCATCGCCAAAGAAATCGAACTAGAAGACCCATTTGAAAACATGGGCGCTCAGTTAGTAAAAGAAGTTGCGGTTAAGACCAACGATGTTGCCGGTGACGGAACTACCACAGCAACCCTGCTTGCACAGGCTATGGTTCGCGAAGGACTGCGTAACCTTGCCGCCGGCGCAAATCCTATGATGCTTAAAAAGGGTATAACCAAGGCTGTTGATGCAGCTGTCGATGGCCTTCAGGATATGAGCAAGAGGGTAGAAACCAAGAAAGATATCGAAATGGTTGCTACCAACTCTGCCGACAGCTCCGAAATTGGCCAGCTCATTGCCGGCGCAATGGAAGTCGTCGGTAAGGATGGTATTATCACAGTCGAAGAATCCAAGACGATGAAAACCGATATGGATACTGTTCGCGGTATGCAGTTTGACCGTGGATTCGTTTCCGCCTACATGGTAACTGACACCGAAAAAATGATTGCTGAGCTAGATAACCCGGCAATACTTATCACCGACAAGAAGATCAGCTCCGCACAGGAGATCCTACACCTTCTTGAGTGGCAGATGCAGTCCGGCAGGAAGATGCTTATCATCGCAGAGGATATCGAAGGCGATGCCCTTGCAACCATCATTGTCAACCGTTTGCGCGGCACATTTGTAACAGTGGCTGTTAAAGCTCCCGCATTTGGCGATCGCCGTAAGGCTATGCTCGAGGATATCGCTATTCTGACAGGCGGACAGGTAATTTCTTCAGACCTTGGTCTTGAGCTTAAGGATACAACTATTGATATGCTTGGCAACGCGAAGCAAGTCAAAGTCGACAAGGACAATACGACTATCGTAGATGGAGCAGGTTCTCAGGAAGCTATTGCCGCACGCATAAACTCTATACGAGCTCAGATCGAGGTTACAACCTCTGATTACGACCGCGAAAAGCTCCAGGAGAGACTGGCTAAACTGGCTGGAGGTGTTGCTGTGTTGCGCGTCGGTGCTGCAACTGAAGTGGAAATGAAAGAAAAGAAGATGCGAATCGAAGATGCTCTGGCGGCAACCCGCGCCGCTGTCGAAGAGGGCATTGTCCCCGGCGGAGGAATCGCACTTATAGATGTTCTCCCAGTTGTGCAAAGCGCAGTCGAATCGCTCTCGGGCGATGAGAGAACGGGTGCAATGCTGGTTGCCCGCGCTTTGGAAGAACCCCTGCGCCAGATTTCCATCAATGCTGGTATCGATGGCGCGGTAGTTGTCGACGCTGTAAAGCGTAAGGGTGACAAAGGCTATGGGTACAACGTAGTTACAGGCGAATACGGTAACATGGCAGATGGTGGCATCATTGACCCTACAAAGGTTGCTCGCAGCGCTCTTCAGAATGCAGCCTCCATTGCAGCTATGGCGCTCACAACCGAAAGCCTTGTCTGCGATATTCCCACGCCTCCCGTAGCACCTGCAGCTTCACAGGATATGGGCGGAATGTATTAATCCCCTATAACTAGATAATTGAAAACCGTCGCTTTCTTAGGGAAGCGGCGGTTTTTTGTAGCGGTGACAAGTTGTATTAACTATGCTAAAATACAATATAAACAATATATCGATCCGGGGGTGACAATTTAGAGAATAGGCATATTAAGCGTGCTGAATTGTTTATGAAAGAAACAACCGAGCATTATATTGTTAAAGCGTTAAATGAATCCACAAAAGGGTAACATTCTGTGAACAATACCTGTTTTCGTCAATTGCCTTTGCGGACAGGGTGACAGACGACTCGTTATGCGTTAAAATGTGTAAATGCCCTATACATAAAGTTAGAGGCTACACGGAGGATAATTATGAAATCACGCGCTGTAATATCGGTAGCTCTACTATCAGTAGTTCTGATACTGACTGCGCTTTTTGGCTGTTCAACCAATACAGTAGTAAATAGCGCTGAAGGTACACCCACACCTTTACCCGAAGAAACCATGAATGTCGGGACCCCGCCAAGCGACGATTACGTCACAACAATTGACGATTCGAACACCGCTGATGCAGAACCTTCGGAAAATCCTGCAAAAGAAACTATCGGATTTATAGTAGCGGATGATGGGGGATTATTGACGCGCAGTGCCATGCATGGTTTGTTGCGCACAGCAGAAAACCTCAATTATCCATCAATACTATACAGAGTTACGAGCGAGGACTCAGCTATAGATCTTGTGGACAGAGCAGCATCAGAAGGCTGCGCAGGCTTAGTAATCTGGGTGGAATCGCAGGAAATGGCAAATGCGGCTAAATACGCAAAACAAAAAGAAATACCTGTGGTGGCCTCGATGGCTAATGGTAACGCAAACACGTTCAACATTGATGCTGACTCAGTGCTTTCAGCTGACCCAATGGATTATTCAAGAGAAACCGTAAGGACGATGTGCGAAACTGCTATAAGCCGTGGTAATAAAGAAGGAACGATTATAATTGCACGACAGGAAGGCAAAGACCAGTATATGGTAGATGCATTTCAGGCTGCAATCAACGAATTATACCCCCAATACACCTTGACAGATATTCCGGTGCTGGCCACAAGGGAAGCAACGGAAGCATCTGCAAAGGAATATTTAAAGGACGGCAACAACAGGGAAATTATTGGTATTTTTGCCCTTGCACCTTCTGCATCCTCAGCTTGGTACAATGCAGAAATAGCTGCCGAAAAGCAATACGACTTTAAAATAAACCCGGCGATTATGGCGCTGGATTATACCGACGAAAATTTATCCCTTGTCGGAAGCAGCAACATTCTTGGCCTCATTGCCCGCCCATATTACACATGCGCTGCCCAAGCGACCATGGTACTTGATAGCTTACTCAATGGAGCAGATATTCAGGAAAGCATAAGAGTAAATGCCCCAATTATAAGGCGAAAGGACATTGAGAAATACTCATCCATCGTTAACGAAGTCAAGACTTGGTTCGGTATGTAATATGAGACAAACAGATAAACGAAAACCTAAGAATATTAAAAAGGTTGACCATATTACTATTGCGTTGATACTTGCTCTTGTTGCCATTGGTATCATCACCATAGCAAACAGTCTTGCTGAACCTACCACTGGAGACATGACGCTGCTCGCAAGGCTTTCCTGCCTTAATTTGCGATATCCTTTGCTACAACTTGCATGGTGTGGTCTAGGCTTAATTTGCATTTGGCTGATATCCAGAATGGATTATCAGGTTATGGGCGACTTCATAAAGCTTGCTTATCTCGCGATACTCATTCTGCTAATAGCGGTTTATCTTTTTGGAGGTAGCACACGAGGAGTTAGCGGTTGGTTTTCTATTGGCTCAACCCGGGCATTTCAACCTAGCGAATTTGGGAAAATCGTACTTATATTGATGCTTGCAAAGTATTGCGGAGATTCGATGAATCGCAATGACGGCAGAATCAAAGGTTGGAAAGATATTGCGACTGCGTTCATAATTACCGCTATCCCAGTGGCACTCGTCGCTTTGCAACCTGACTGGGGTACTGCAGTTGTTTATGTATGTATATTGATAGGTATCCTTTTTGCTGCCCACATGAGTTGGCAGGCAATAGCAATCACAGGCGTTTCTGCCTTGGTCGCCATGCCCCTTACATATTTCTTTATTTTGAACCAAGAACAAAAACAGAGAATCCTGACCTTCTTAAACCCGCAAAGTTCGAATGTTTTAGATGAACTATACCATTCAACTATTGGCGAAGAAGTTATTCGATCCGGTGGCGCCTTTGGCAAAGGGCTTTTAAGCGAGGGTTCCATAACACAACTTGGCTACCTACCAGAACAACACACGGACTATATATTTGCATCGTTAGTGGAAGCTTTTGGGTTCATAGGCGGAACATTGCTTATCGTAATTTATTTTGCACTTATTGCACGAACGCTTTACATCGGTCAAAAATCCAGAGACAGTTTCGGTATGCTCATTTGCGCAGGTGTGGCAAGCATGATGCTTGCGCATATTTTCGAAAACATAGGCATGCTTGTTGGTCTTATGCCAGTTACTGGTATTCCGTTACCCTTTGTCAGCTATGGTGGTTCAAATATGCTTGCAAATATGATATCATATGGCTTTGTTATAAATGTCTGGATGAGGCGACAACAAAAATATACATCCCCGGTTCGAATGGCGCCGATTACGCCTGCTTAAACAATAAAATCGCGCATATACATAACAATACCATCTCCTTAAAGGAGGGCTTGTTATGTCCCCTGATCAGCTAAATACCACAGAATTCACGTCTCGAGCTTCCGCCAAAAGGCCAAGCGGGAGAATCTCTTCATCGCGAGTGAATAAAACCAGCGTCAAAAGGCGGTCCAGCAGCTCTGCTTTGCTAGGAGTATGCACTTTGATGCTATGTTGCGCTCTTTTGCTTTCCGTAGCCTTTGTTGAGGAACCTTTTGTTTCCACTATGACTGGTTCTGGAGGCGATTCGGTAACGGATGATATACTGGGTAGACTTACTTATCTTTGCGAGCAGTTTGCCGGTGTATTTCTACCAAACCACGAACTTAAGCCCCCTGTTAAAGGCGAAGTAATCGCAACCTTTCAAGCTACAGGGGGGTGGGTTGAGTTTTTCGGGGATGCAGGTTGCGACGTCTATGCCTGTGCAGACGGAATAGTTACTCTAGTCGCATTCGGTGACGACGGTGGAAAGATTGAACTGACCCTCGCGAATGGCGACATGGCGGTGTATACCTGCCTTGGTGAGGTTGTGGTAGAGTTAAATCAACCTGTTTCCGCAGGGGATGCGATTGCTGTTTCGCCTTCCGGACGCGTATTGTTTACGTATGAGCGTTCCGGAGTGGCACAAGATCCCTTGCCGTTGATGGGGCTCTCGTCAAAATAATGAGGTTCACTCTATTTGGAGTGCCTGTCCATATATCGCTCTTGCTGCTATTGATGATACCTGCCGCAATAATGTGGTCGGGTAGAGATTTGGTTTCTCCAATCATTGCAGTATTTATTCATGAATGCGGACATATTGTAGCCGCAAGGTTTATGAAGGAGCAGTTGGCAGAGCTTAACGTATACCCCTTTGGAGCTGTGATACGCATGTCGCGTCCACTGCCAGAGAGATCGACTGAGTTTTTCATCGCTCTTTCCGGCCCAGCCGCTAGCCTGCTATCCGCCACAGTATCAGCGGGTGTCATGCATTTTGTCCCCGAAGCAAAATTTCTAAACGAATTTGCCTCGTATTCGTTGTTCCTCTGTGGAATCAACCTGATACCGGCATTGCCTCTGGACGGAGGCAGGATGCTTAAATCAACACTGGGGATTGTCTTTTCCGAAAAGACAGCTATGCGCATTGCCTGTATGCTAGGAATAATCTGTGCGTTGATATTAGGTGCCGCAAGTCTTGTCGGCTGGCCAAACGTGAACTTTTCCCTTATAGCAATGGCGCTGTTCCTGTTTATTGGGGCATTTTCTGCCAAGAAGGAAATTTCTCCTCCCATGGCTGCTGTTGTGCTTCGTGGAAGCGCGCTTTCGCAAAGGGGCACTATGAGACTTTCTACTGTAGCGGTAGTATGCGATTTGCCAGTCCGTTCTGCAGTATCACGACTAAAAGGAGCAAGTTTCATAGCAGTTGTTGATCGTTCGTTCAGGCTCATGGGAACGTTGGCCGAAGGCGACCTCCTTTCTGGAATGATTGAGTTCGGATCAGAGGTTACACTAGGGGAGCTGCTAAAAAGGAAATAATCTAAAGTTTATATATTTTATTAAGGAGTTTTAATTTGGATATGCATAAGAAGGTGGAGCGCCTGCTCCGCCTGGTGGAAAAACCTGCCCGTTATTCGGGCGGGGAACTTGGAGCTGTAATCAAGGTCGCAACAGAGGTTGACGTCCGTTTTTGCATGTGTTTTCCCGATGTCTATGAGGTAGGAATGTCTCACCTCGGTTCGAGGATTCTCTATTCCCTGATAAACGACAGGCAGGATTCTTGGTGTGAGCGCTCCTTTGCACCATGGATAGACATGGAGAACGCTATGCGTGCAGAGGGTGTTCCGCTCTTTTCTCTAGAAAGCAGGACATCGCTGGCGGAGTTTGACATACTCGGATTCACCCTGCAATACGAAATGAGTTACACCAACATACTAAATATGCTGGATTTATCGGGTATTCCGTTCCGAGCCAAAGACCGTAAGGAGGACATGCCTTTGGTCATCTTTGGTGGTCCTTGCACCTGCAATCCTGAACCTGTGGCACCTTTCGCCGATCTTATCGTATTAGGTGACGGAGAAGAGGTCACTAACGAAGTCATAGATTGCTATGCCGTCTGTATGCGCGAAGGTAAAGGAAAGGAAGAATTCCTGCGAAATGCCGCTCAAATAGAAGGAGTATACGTTCCAAAGTTCTATAATCCCGTGTACAAGGCTGACGGAACCATCGACCGCATTGAAGTGGAACCAGGAGTACCCAAAATAATCCGCCGCCGCATTGTCAAGGATTTGGAGAATGCATTCAATATTTCGGAGATGGTTGTCCCTTATATGGGGATAGTTCACGATCGCATAATGCTTGAGCTTTTCAGAGGTTGTACCCGGGGATGCAGATTCTGCCAAGCAGGTTTCATATATCGCCCTGTGCGTGAACGCTCGGTGGAAAAGCTCAAGGAACTAGCCAGAACCCTTATTGACAATACGGGATATGAAGAGATATCTCTGTCGTCGTTGAGCTCCGGTGATTATTCCTGCCTTTCAGAGCTCATAGAGGAGCTTGTTGCAATGTTCAGAGACGATAAGGTCTCGCTTTCGCTGCCCTCATTGCGCATTGATTCATTTTCTAAAAAATATGCGGATGAGCTTTCTTCCGGTAAAAAATCCGGTCTGACATTTGCTCCCGAAGCGGGAACACAGCGCTTGAGGGACGTTATTAACAAGGGTGTGACGGAAGATGACCTTATTAGGTCGGTTACGAATGCTTTTGAATCCGGGTGGAGCAGTGTCAAGCTGTACTTTATGATAGGTCTCCCCACAGAAAAAAATGAAGATCTGGACGGTATAGCTGACCTTGCAGCAAAGGTGCGCACAGCCTATTTTTCCGTTCCTAAAGAAAAGCGAGCAAAAGGACTACGTATAACGGTCAGTGCTTCGGCATTTGTGCCTAAACCCTGTACTCCGTTCCAATATGTTCCACAATGCACTGTTGAGGAGTTTCGCGATAAGCAGCGTTATTTGCGCGATAAACTTCGGGAAGTTAAGGGAGTTGAGTTCAACTACCACGACTCTGAACTGTCTTCCCTAGAGGCTGTATTCGCCAGGGGGGAT
>ENA-UOOM01001294-UOOM01001294.1-fermentation-metagenome-genome-assembly--contig:-NODE-1294-length-24510-cov-4.026089_pt1 | contig 24510 bp, 23 predicted proteins | sample MGYA00245781_ERZ724031 | MGnify/ENA primary metagenome ERZ724031 (study PRJEB28704, sample SAMN03018317) | fermentation metagenome | biome: anthropogenic terrestrial biome; feature: soil; material... | reverse complement strand
GCATTTTGCGCCTTGCCTGTGCGGGCAGCGTCCAAATCCACCACATGCAAGTGGTCGGCGCCTTGCGCTTGATGCTCAAGTGCGGCTTGCAGCGGGGTGAGCGTATATTTTTTTTCTTGGTTATAGTCGCCCTGTGTGAGCCTGACACAGCTGCCGTTGATGATGTCAATGGCGGGAAAAATTTTCATTTCAGCATCCTCAAACAATTTTCTAACAGTATTTTGCCGACTTTTGCACTTTTTTCCGGGTGAAACTGCATGCCGATCACATTCTCACTGCGCACGATGGCAGGGAAGTTGACAGCGTAGTCCGAATACATTAGCACTTGGTCAAAGTCGGGTACTTTGGCATAGTAAGAATGAACAAAATAGACATAATCACCTTCGTCAATACCCCGGGTGAGTGCATCGGTCTTATGATGGTGGAGCGTGTTCCACCCCATATGGGGAATTTTCATATCGCCTTCAAAGCGAACGATGTCGCCGCGCAAATAGCCCAGCCCCCTCCAGGTGCCGTTTTCGTAGCTTTTTTCATACATCAGCTGCATACCCAGGCAAATGCCCAACAGGTAGTTGCCTGCCTGCACCCAATCGTTTAAAAAATCGATCATGCCGTATTCGTCAAGGGCTTTGATGCCGTCTTCAAAGGCGCCGACACCGGGCAAAATCAGTCCGCTGCATTGGCGCAGCACAGAGAGTCGGTCGCTGATTACAGCGCTGTAGCCTGCCTTTTGAACAGCATGCTGCACATTGGCCAAATTGCCTATTTTGTAATCGATGATACCAATCATTGATTATAGCACACCTTTCGTGGAAGGAATAGCCTCGGCGTTTTTGGCATCTATTTGCACCGCTTTTTTCAAGACACGCGCCAATGCTTTGAAAATAGCCTCGGCGATGTGGTGCGCATTGGTGCCCGATATTTTTTGAACATGAAGGGTGATTTTTGCGTTCATGACAAAAGCGCGCAAAAATTCTTCAACCAGTTCTACGTCAAAATTGCCCACGTTGGGGGAGGGAAAAGCCACGTCATATGCAAGAAAAGAGCGTCCGCTGATGTCCACGGCGGCTAAAATAAGCGCTTCGTCCATGGGAAGCACAATATCAGCGTACCGACAAATGCCGCGTTTGTCGCCAAGGGCTTTGTAAAAGGCTTCGCCCAACAAAATGCCGATGTCTTCGGCGGTGTGGTGAAAATCCACATGGACATCGCCTTGTGCTTGGATGCGCAATTCAAAACCGGAGTGGTTTTGAAACAGTTCCAGCATATGTGTCAAAAACCCGATGGGGGTGGTGATTTCACCTTTATTTTGTCCATCCAAATCGAGAAAAACAGAGATTTGTGTTTCGGTTGTGTTGCGTGTGTGCTCACTTTGTCTCATGGCTGTGATGCCTCCTTCAGCATAGATATCAGTGCAGCGTTTTCTTCGGTGCTGCCCACCGTTATGCGAATATGGTTTTGTAAAATTTTGTTGCTGAAATATTTTAGTGCAATGCCGTGTTTGTCGGCACAGGATTTATATTTTGCTCTATCGTCAACCTTAATCAAAATAAAGTTTGACTGGGAGGGATAGGTTATAATCTCTTTGATTTGTTTCAATTCTTCGATAAGCGCTTGGCGTCGTTGGATGGTTTGTGCGGTGTGTTCATAAATGAGTTCAACATTTGAAAGGGCAATTTGGGCCGCTGCCTGGGACAAAACATTGACATTATAGGGCACTTTTACGCGATAGAGATATTGCATGGTTTTGGCCTGTGCGATGCCGAACCCCACGCGAATTCCCGCCAGAGAAAAGGCCTTGGACAGTGTGCGCAGCACAATTAAGCGCTCGTAGTCTTGATACAAATGCAGACAAGAAGCCTTAGCATAGTCGGCGTATACCTCATCCAACACAACCAGGCAAGAGGTGGCATCCAAAATACGGCGCAGTTGAGCTTGCGAAAAAGTATAGCCTGTGGGGTTGTTGGGGCTGCACAAAAACAATATTTTCGCCTGCAGTTTGTTTGCCGTATCGATAATGTGCTCCACATCGGGCACAAAGTTTTCGTCACAGCCTATGGCATGGTAACGACCTCCGGCAATGACCGTTAGGGTCTCATACATGGAAAAGGTTGGATTAAGGCTTAAAACCACGTCCTCTTTTTCCATAAAGGCATCGAGGATGTTGCCGATAATTTCATCACAACCCACCCCTGCAATCACCTCGTTGCCCGCAGCGCCCACAGAGGCTGCAAACAACCTGCAGAGATGGGTGCTGTCGCTGTCGGGGTATCGATTCAATGCCAATTTTTGGAGGCTGTCGGTGAGCTCACTTAAAAACTTATCGTGAAAAATATCCGTGGAATTTTCATTGGCATTTAAAATAATCTTGCCTTCAAAGGGAGGCGGAGAATAGTTGGTAAACGTGCGTATTGTTTTTTTGACAAGATTTTCTATCATATTATTTTCTCCTTGATGATGCCGCGGCTGCATGAAAGAAAAATTGTTCTTTTTCGGCAAAGGCCGCAATGTCATCTTGGCACTGAAGCAGGCCTTGTTTTGTATAGTGAATGATGTTGGAATATTTCATAAAATCCGTTGTGCTGAGGGGTGAAAAAAATTTGGCCCTGCCTGAGGTGGGAATGGTATGGTTGGGCCCCGCATAATAATCACCTGCTGCAACAGGGGAGTAGGCGCCGATAAAAATATTGCCTGCGTTTTGAATGCGTTCTGACAACGCTTCGGCGTTTTTGGTCATAATCTCCAAATGTTCCGGGGCAACTTCGTTTGCCAGCGCTATCAGCACGTCTGTTTGGCTGTTGACAAAGATTTTTCCGTTTTTGTCAAGGGCTGCTTTTGCGCGTATTGCGTTTTTGGATGTGTCCAGTTGGCGCTTAATTTCATCCAAAACATCTGTTGCTATTTTTTTTGAAGTGCAGGCTAAGATGCACAGGGCATTTTCGTCATGCTCGGCTTGTGAGAGCAAATCCGCGGCGATATAGGCGCAATTTGCAGATGCGTCCGCGAGGATCAAAACCTCGCTGGGGCCGGCTATCATATCAATATCCACCTGTCCGTATACTTGCTTTTTTGCTTCCGCCACATAGATGTTGCCCGGGCCCGTGATTTTGTAGGCGGAAGGGATGCTTTGTGTGCCAAAGGCCAAAGCCGCAATGGCTTGCGCGCCGCCGACTTTATAGATGTGCTTTGTGGCACCGCAAACGTGTGCCGCCGCCAAAATGTCGCTGCTGACGGTGCCGTCTTGTTGGGGCGGTGTGACAATGACAATTTGCTTAACACCCGCCAGCATGGCGGGAATGACGTTCATGAGTACCGTAGAGGCATAGGCGGTTTTGCCGCCGGGGATATAGATGCCCACGCGCTCAATGGGGCTGTGGCGCTGTGTCAAAGTCAACCCTGCGCTTTGGCAGGAAAAGTCTTTGGGAAGCTGCATGGTGTGATAGGCGGCGATGTTGGCATGGGCACGCACAAGCAGCTGTAAAAAATCTTTATCCGTCTGCTGCAGTGCGTGGTCGATTTCCGCCTCGCTGACGTGAAAGGTATCCAACTTTGCGCGGTCAAATTGCAGTGTGTATTTTTTTAAGGCTTCATCGCCGTGTTCTTTGACTTGTGAGATGATGTCTGATACAGAGCGGGCAAGCGTTGCATCCTGGGCGCTTTCTGCACTGCGGATTTTGCCGACCTCTGCAGAAACGGCATCGGGGAGCAGTTGAATGATTTGCATTGTCACTATTCCTCCTCTCGCAGGCGCATAGCCGTGTTGAGCTTTTGCATCAGGGACTCAAATTCCGCAAATTTTGTTTTTAAGCTGACTTTATTGGCAATAAAGCAGGCGGAAACATTGTCGATGATGTCATCGGCAATGACCAAATCATTTTCTTTCAGCGTTGTGCCCGTTTGTACAAGGTCGACGATAACGTCAGCGATATTGAGTATCGGGGCGAGTTCCACCGAACCGCTGAGGTAGATGATTTTGCAATCCATATTTTTTTCGTCAAAATATTTTTTCGTAATTCTCGGAAATTTGGTTGCCACGGTGATAAATTTGTTTTGATCAAAATTGGTGCCTCGTTTTTTGGCAACACACATTTTGCATTTTGCGATGTCCAGAGGCATTAGGCTGTATACATCGGCGTTGTTTTCGAGCAAAATGTCTTTGCCCACGATGCCGCAATCTGCCGCACCGGCCTCTACATACACCGTGGTATCCACAGGCTTGGTCAAAATCAACTCCAGTTTGGCATCTCTGTCTTGCAAAATCAGCTTTCGGGTTTTGTTATATTCATCAAAATAAATGCCGCATTGTTCAAACAGCTTCAATACTTCTTTTTCGGTGCGGCCTTTGGCGACGGCGAGTTTTAACATAGCAGCTCCTCCGCATTGTTCAATAAATCTTTTGTGTTGAGGGTTTTGGTGCCGTTGGCATCCGTAACGGTGGTGTGTGTATCGCCGATGTCGATTTGAACGGCAAAGGCATCGTCGCTTTGTGCATCGTCGGCCTCGTCGCAAAGCAAAACACATTTTTGATTGTTGTGGCGCAGCCGTGCGGCCAACCGAGTCGCTGTGCAGGTATCGGTGCCGCCGATGCGGAAGATTTTTTTCGGCGCAGGTAGGTTGGCATTGGACAAAATATCCAGTGTGACATCGATGTTTTGACCAAATCCGCAGGCAAATTTTTTGCTTGCGAATTGTTGCGCCAATTTGTCATATCTGCCGCCGCTGATAACAGCCTCGCCGTAATCAACGACGTATCCTTTAAAAATCATGCCGGAATAATAATTCATCGGGTTCGAAAAACCCAAATCCAAATGAATATAGTTGCATAAATCATAGGCGTCCAATGCATCGTAGATGCTCTCGATTTCTTGAAGAAAGCGCTCCATTTTGGCATTGATGCACATGTCATAGGCTTTGTTTATCACTGTCGGGTAGTCACCGAACAGCATGGCAATGCTGGAAAGCAGCTCAATATTTTTTTGCGTGATGTTTTCTTTATCCAAAGAATCGCCAAGTGCGATCAGATTTTTATTTTCAATCAACGAATGATAATAGTGTATGTCGGTCTCTTTGGTAATGCCGATTTCTTTTAAAAACTGGTGCACAAACTGCGAATGTCCCAAGTCGAAATGGATGTTGTTGATGCCGAGGGCTTTGAGGCTTTCAATGGCAAGGGCAATGATTTCCGCATCGGCAAGGGGCGAAGAAGAATTAAACAACTCCACACCCGATTGCAACGTGTCGTTTTTTTCGTAATTGTTTTCTTTGAAACGAAAGATATTGGTCATGTAGCAATAGCGGTTTGAAGAAAAATCCATGCTGCCGATGGTTTTGAGCACATGAAAGGTGGCATCGGGGCGAAGCACCAAAATGCTGCCCGTGCGGTCGATCAATTTTAGCAGGGCATCATCGTTGACCGCCTTATATTGCAAGTATTTTTCATATTTTTCAAACAGCGGCAGTGTTAATTCTTCATAACCAAACAAATTGTAGGCAGAAAACAGCTGCTGCTTGACGAAGGGAAAGAGTTGCTGCATTTCTATTTTTTGATAGTTCATATTATCTTCCGTTTCTTCATACAAATATTTTGAATAATTATTAATTATATAAGATGTCAAGATGAAAAGAAAGCAAATTAGCCGGGAATTACAAAAAAATTACTTTTGACCGCTTTGTTTCATAAATATGCAGGTAATATTTTAAAAATTCAGTTTTTTCTTAAAATGTTATTGACATATTTTGGTGAAATGGTACAATCGAACATAAATTTATTTTAAAAAAATAATAATTATGAGGTGCAAGGTATGAAAGCTAAGAAATTATTTGCTGTTTTGGTTGTAGTGGCTTTGGTGATGACAGCCTTTGCAGGCTGCGGTGGCTCAGGCGGAACAAAAGCGCCTGAGGGAGAAGCAGATACCATCAAAATCGGAGCAAACTACGAACTGAGCGGCGCAGTGGGTCAATATGGATTGATGTCCATGGAAGGAATCAAACTGGCCATTGACGAAGTGAACGCTGCAGGCGGCATCAAAGGCAAGCAAGTGGAACTGATCAGCGTTGACAACAAGTCAGACAACAATGAATCCAAGACCGTGGCAACACGTTTGGCAACCCAAGAAAAAGTTTTGGTTATTTTGGGACCGGCTACTTCCGGGGCAGTCAAGGCAACCACAACGGTATCCGAACAATACAAGGTTCCGGTTATCACAAGTTCGGGAACAGCCGATGATGTAACCGTGGTTAACGGCAAAGTCAATGCCTATATTTTCAGAACTTGCTTCAACGACTCGTTCCAAGGAACCGTTATGGGCAATTTTGCAACGAAAGATATGGGACTGAAAAACTTTGTTATTTTGTCGGACAACAGCAACGACTATTCCATGGGGCTGGCAGCTACTTTCAAAGAAGTGCTGGCTAAAGAAGGTGCAACCGTTGTTGCCGAAGAAAACTTTACAGCGGGCGACAAAGATTTTTCGCCGATTTTGACAAAAATCAAAGACAAACAATTTGAAGCCATTTATTTGCCGGCATATTATGAAGAAGCCGGACTGATCATTAAACAAGCCAGAGCTATGGGCATTAACGTGCCGATACTGGGCGCTGACGGCTATGATGACTCCAAACTCAATGCCATTGCCGGAGACGAAAACTTGAACAATGTTTTCTTCAGCGGTCACTATTCTTCGGACGATACAACACCCATCGTTGTTGACTTTGTAAAAATGTATACAGAAAAGAAAGGCGCGACCCCCAATGCCTTTAACGCACTGGGCTATGACATGGCCAAATCGGTTTTAGCAGCCATTGAAAATTCGGAGACGTTGTCTTCGGAAGACATTGCCAAAACCTTTGCGGCAACCACCAATTTTGAAGGTGTAACAGGCACATTTACGTTGGATGCCAACCACAACCCCGTGAAATCCGCGGTTGTTATTGAGTTGAAAAACGGTGTTCAAACCTTTAAAACAAGGGTAAATCCCTAACCCGTTATTGGTAAACAAAACAGGGCAAAACCTTGCCCTGTTTTTTTATGCATATTTTTATGCAAGATTTCAGATTAAATATTGTGATTATTCACTTTTTATGATAATATCATTTTCTGTAATAATACGAAATGATCAATGATGCACTCCATTGTTTTGCAGAAAGGAACAGGAAAAGTGGAACAGTTTATTCAGCAACTGATAAACGGTATATCCATCGGCAGCATTTATGCGCTCATTGCGCTGGGATACACGATGGTATACGGTATTATCAAGCTTATCAATTTTGCGCACGGCGATATATTGATGATCGGCGGCTATGTGGGGCTCGGGTGTGTTCTTTTTTTTAATATGTCATTTATCCCGGCGGTGCTCATTGCCATGGTTGTTTGTGCGGCACTGGGTGTGTTTACCGAAAAAGTAGCCTATAAGCCGCTGCGCAACGCGCCGCGAATTGCGGTGCTTATTACGGCCATTGGCGTATCGTTTTTGTTGGAATACCTTATGGTGTATTTTTTCAAGGCGAGCTCTCGAACGTATCCTTCGGACTTCTTTTCTTTTGGCAGCATCAATCTCGGCTCCATTACCATTTCCATGGATAAAATGATGGTGATGCTCATAACAATCGTGTTGATGGTGCTTATTCAAATTGTCATTAAAAAAACGAAACTCGGCAAGAGCATTCGTGCCGTGTCCTCAGACCAGGACGCAGCGTTGCTCATGGGCGTGAGTGTGGACAATGCCATTTCCTTTACCTTTATCATCGGTTCCGCATTGGCTGCGGTGGCAGGGGTGATGTATGGCGCCATGTTTACCATTAATCCGCTGATGGGCATGCAGCCGGGCATCAAAGCCTTTGTGGCGGCGGTATTTGGGGGTATAGGCAATATTCCCGGCGCGATACTGGGCGGCATGCTTTTGGGCGTAACCGAAACATTGGTCAGTGCCTATTTGTCCAGTTCCATCAAAGATGCGGTGGCATTTGCTATTTTAATCATCGTGCTTCTTGTTCGACCCAGCGGTCTTTTGGGCAAGAACGTGAAAGAAAAAGTGTAAAGGTGGGAAAAACATGGGTTATGATAACAAAGCACGCATAAAATCCTCAATTAAAGCAATTATTTTTGTCGGTGTTATCTATGGCATTATGAAAATTCTCATGTTGCCTCAAATTAACATTATCAATCCGTTTTATCAGACGATTATCATGAAAATATTTATCGAAATCACGCTGGCTTTGGGCTTAAACCTCATTACGGGCATCACGGGGCAGTTTTCTTTGGGGCATGCGGGATTTATGTCGATTGGCGCTTACACGGCAGCTTTCATCATGCTGAGAACCACGGTAAATGTGGGCATGATTTTTGCCGCAACCTTGGCGGGAGGCATTGTAGCCGGCTTGGTGGGGCTGTTAATCGGCATACCGACACTGCGCTTAAAGGGCGACTATTTGGCTATTGCCACATTGGGGCTCGGAGAAATCATTCGAATTTTGCTGCAAACCACCAGCAAAGATTTTTTGGGCGGTGCGGCAGGACTCAGCTCCATTCCCATATTTGCCAATTTTGAAGGGGTGTTTTTTGTTGCGGTCATCTGCTTTTTCTCGATCAGCAACTTGATGAAATCTTCCTACGGCAGGGCGTTGATATCGGTGCGAGAAGACGAAATTGCCTCTGAGGCAATGGGTGTAAATGTCACAAATATGAAATTGTTAGCCTTTATTATGGGCACGTTTTTTGCCGGTGTGGCCGGGGCTATGTATGCGGGATATGTAGGTTTTGTGCAACCCAAAGACTTCGGGTTTATGAAATCCATTGAAATATTGATGATTGTGGTGCTGGGTGGTTTGGGTAACATTCGCGGCACGGTCATTGCGGCCATTGTTTTGAACATTATCGGTGTAATTTTACAGGATTTCTCGGAAATACGAATGATTTTGTATGCTCTGCTGCTGATTATTATCATGGTTATCAAGTCGGGCGAGACGCCTTGGATACAAAAACTCAGGGCAGCTATGAATATCAAATCCTTTAAATTCAACGGAAAAAATAAGGCGGGGACCTGATTTATGAAAGTATTAAACGCAGAGCACATCAGCATGATTTTCGGCGGACTGATTGCCGTAAACGACGTGACAATTTATGCCAATCGCGGCGAGTTGTTGGGACTCATCGGCCCCAACGGCGCAGGGAAAACGACGATTTTTAATATGCTCACAGGGGTGTATGTGCCCACCCACGGCAAAATTTCCTTTGAAAACGCGCGCAACAATCAACTGACCATTAATAAAGTAAAGCCCTATAAGGTGGCTCGCTTCGGCGTGAGCAGAACCTTTCAAAATATTCGTTTGTTTAAAGAACTCACAGTGCTTGAAAATATGCTGGTGAGTATGCATAAAAATATCGGCTATTCGATTTTCGGCGCCATTTTCAGGACGAACGGATTTTTAAAAACGGAACAAGAGTTTTATGAAAGTGCGATAAAAATATTAGAGGCAACGGGACTGGATACAAAAAAAGATGAACTGGCAAGCAATTTGCCCTATGGCGAACAGCGAAAACTGGAAATTGCCCGTGCCATTGCCACCGGAGCGGAGATTGTTTTTTTAGACGAACCCGCCGCGGGCATGAATCCCGCAGAGACCGCGGAATTGGCGGTGTTAATTAAACGGCTCAAGGAAGACTATAAATTGACGGTTGTGCTCATTGAACATGACATGCGTTTTGTGATGAATCTTTGCGAGCGCATTTATGTGTTGGACTTTGGCGTGTTGATTGCCGAAGGCACACCCCATGAGATTAAAAATGACCCGAAGGTAATTAAGGCGTATTTAGGAGAGGAATTGCAATAATGTTTTTTTCGATTAAGGATTTAAATGTATTTTACGGCGTAATACACGCACTGAAGGATATTAATCTTCATGTGGAAGAAGGAGAAATTGTTACATTAATCGGCAGCAACGGCGCGGGAAAAACATCGACACTGCGGGCAATTTCTTCACTGTCAAAAATAAAAAGCGGACAAATCACATTCAGAGATAAAAATATTACGGGCATCAAAGCACAAGAAATTGTGAAAATGGGCATCTCTCATGTGCCGGAGGGAAGACGCATTTTTGCCGATATGACCGTGGCGGAAAACTTGAGCATGGGTGCCTATTTGCGCAGAGACAAAGAGGGCATTAAAAGCGACTTGGAAATGATTTATCGCAGGTTTCCTATTTTAAAAGACCGTGCAAAGCAAATGGGCGGCACGCTCTCGGGGGGCGAGCAGCAAATGCTGACCATGGGCAGGGCACTCATGGCAAGACCCAAGCTGTTGTTGCTGGACGAGCCGTCGATGGGCCTTGCGCCCATTTATGTGCAGGAGATTTTTTCGATTATTCAGTCGATTAATGAAGCGGGAACCACGATTTTGCTTGTGGAGCAAAACGCCAACATGGCGCTGCACGTTGCAGACAGAGCCTATATATTGGAAACGGGAAAGATCGTCAAAGAAGGCAAGGCATCTGAACTTTTAAACAGTGAAGAAGTGCGAAATGCCTATTTGGGCGGGGTATAAAAATAAAAAAAGCGAGATATTCTCGCTTCTTTTATTTCACAAAGGGAATGTATCCTTCGTATCCTTCGTCTTTCATTTTTTCTAAGGGGATAAATTTGATGCTGGCGCTGTTGATGCAATAGCGCGCGCCCCCTGACTCTTTGGGGCCGTCGTTGAACACGTGACCTAAGTGAATATCGCCCACGCGGCTTCTTACCTCGGTGCGGCGCATGCCGTAGGCGTTGTCTTCAAGGTATTTTACCGCCGCGTTGTCGGCGGGCTTTGAAAAGGAGGGCCAACCGCAGGAGGAATGAAATTTATCCTGCGAAAAAAACAGCGGCTCTCCGGTGGCAATGTCCACGTAGATGCCTTTTTCGAAATGTTCGTTGTATTCGTTGGCAAAGGGCGGCTCAGTGCCGTTGTGAAACGCCACGTCAATTTGCTGCTTTGACAGTGAAGACAGCGCTTTTTCTTTGTCAAGGCGATATCGGTAGGGATCCACAATGCGGTTTTTGGCTTCTTCGTACTTTTCGCTGCGGATATGGCAATATCCGCCGGGGTTTTTGACCAGGTAGTCTTGGTGGTATTCTTCCGCCATATAAAAATGCTCTAACGGCAACACTTCGATGACAATGGGTTTGTCGTATTTTTTTTGCAGTCTTGCGATGGATTGCTCTATGACGGGTTTGTCGGCTTCGTCGGTATAATAAATACCGCTGCGATATTGCACGCCGGTGTCGAAACCTTGCCTGTTGAGTGTCGTGGGGTCGATGGATTCATAAAACAAATCCAAAAGAAATTCCAAAGAAATAACGGAAGAATCATACTCCACGCGCACGGTTTCGGCATGACCCGTATAGCGGTGGCAAACATCTTCATAGGTGGGGTTGTGCGTGTGGCCGTTGGCATAGCCAACGGCAGTGCCGGTTACGCCGTGAATGAGATTGAAATATTTTTCCAATCCCCAAAAGCATCCGCCGGCAAAATAGAGTGTTTTTATGTTATTCATTTTCAATCACCTCAAAGTAATAATAATACGCATTATACCATATTCCATAATATATGGCAATTTATTCCATTTTGCAAAAGGCAGTTTCCTGTTCTTTTTTTGATGAAATGTGGTATAATACTTCAGAATTTGCTTTGGAAGGATGATACACGGAAAATGTATAACAAATCAATTTCAAGAAAAATTATCACTGCGGCAATTTTGATTATTGTATCCGTTTTGATTGTTGCAACCTTATTGATATACACGATTTTGGCAAAAGTGCAAATTGAGCGCTCGGTTATTGTGTTGGATGAGGCGCACGTTCAAGCCCTTCATGATGCAGGGTTTGCAGATGTGCCCAACGGCTATATCCAAGAAGACATGCGCATGTCTTTTCAGGTCTACACAAAGGGCACCTCAGCCTATCGTTATCCCAATGTGACGATGGTTTTTCTCGCTGAAAACGAGACAATACAAAGTGAGAAAATATTATATGACCCCACAAACAAAATCATTCAATATTTGCTCAAAACCACCAACGGAGAAATTGAAGCAACGCTCAATGCCTCCACGCTGGAAATATTGACTTTTCAGGTGAATGGCGAGATGGCAAAGCCCTCTGCCGAAAACAATGAAACAAAGGAGCAGTTGCTTGCACAGTATCAACAAGGTACGCAAAATAGAATTAAAGAAAAAATGATAAAGTTTTGGGCGACATTCGGCTTGAGTGTGGAAAATGCTCTGGGCTATGAAACCTCGGCTCAAATCCTGGAAGGGGCAGATGAAAACGCCACCTTTGGGCTGGCTGCCATTGCCAATGCGGCACAGCCATCGAATGAAAACTATGTGTATAAAAACGGCGATGAGACCCTCACGATGACTTTTTCGCCTGCGGGCAGCAAAATATATGCGCAGCCCCATGTGATTATTGTGAATAAAAACACAGGCATTACGACAACGTTTGTGCCGGAGATGGGCACGATGATGTGTGCTTATGCCGAAAACAAAAAGCAGATCAGTGTTGCCTATGAGCTGCGAGAAGGCAAGTTGTTGCTGTACCAGGAAAATGTTACCAATCTCACGAGTAAAAAGGCGGGGGACAGTGCGCTGAAAACAAAGCTGGAAGAAAATTATGCGCTGGAAAGCAAGAATATAGAAGACGTGTTTCAGATGAGCGTGGAGATGCTTTTGAAAAACCAAAAAACCGTGGCGCTTTCGCCGATGGTGCCAAACGAGCCCAATCAAGTAATCGAAGAGGACAACACCGAAAACAGCCCTGCGCCCGAGGAGCAATCCGAATCGGCACCAAATCCTGATGAGCAGCCGTAATATGGAACAAAAAATCATCACTTCCCACAAAAACGAACGCATCAAGTTTTTGCATAAATTGAAACAAAAGAAGTATCGCGACGAGACGGGGCTGTACTTGATCGAAGGCGGTAAAATCATACAAGAGGCCTTTGATAGCGGTGAAGAAATTGTCGATTTGGTCTACGGAGAGCCAATGCAAGAGGCGGCTGACAAAATAGAGGCGCAAAGCAAACTCTGCGTAACAAAAGACATCATCGACAGTCTCTCGGCGCTCAAAAGCCCTCAAATGATTGTGGCGTCCGTGAAAATCAAGGAAAAGCCCTTGACTTTGAGCGGCAGCAGGTGGATGCTACTGGACCGCGTATCGGACCCTTCCAACGCCGCGGCCATTGTGCGCAGCGCGGACTGCGCGGGCTTTGACGGCGTGGTGTTTGCGGGCGGCAGCGTGGATATGTACAACGAAAAGTTTTTGCGTGCGGCGATGGGCAGCAATTATCATATGCCGGTTGCCAATGTTGTCTCGCTGACCGATACGATTGTGCGCTTTAAAGAAGCGGGTTTTGTCATAATCGGCTCTGCTCTGGACGGGCAAGCACCGATGGATTTATCGGATAAAAAAGTGCTGCTCATTGTGGGCAACGAAAGTGCGGGCATGAGTGAAGAGGCCAAGGGGAGTTGTGAGCATATTATCAAAATTCCCATTTACGGAAAGGCCGAATCCATGAACGTGGCCTGCGCGGCCACGGTGCTGATGTATTTGACGAGGGAGATGTTTACATTGCCTCACAGTAAAAACTGAATTCGAGACAGTGCGTGAACGCGCAGAGGTTCATTCGGTTGTCGTGTGCAGGGTGAGGGATTTTTCGTATCATTTACTGCGGACAGTGATGAAATGTTGCTGAAAACATTTGCTGTATCGGGCAGGTAACAGAGCTGGAAGGCTCTTTTTTATGGAGTCGATGCACTTCACTGCACAGGCATTTTTGCGGAGACGTTCGATATCGGTTTTGCGGCATAACAAAAGCACCCTCTTTTAGGGTGCTTTTGTTATGCTTGCTTATTTAACAACCAGGGTAAAAATCTTCAACGGAACATAAATTTCTTTGACGATTTGTTTGCCTTCGAGATGCTGCAAAACTTGCGGCATGGCATTGATTTTTTCACGAATGTCTTCAGCGCTTGCTTGGCGGTCAACCGTCACCACGCCGCGCAGCTTGCCGTTGACTTGCACGGGGATTTCTATGGTCTGGTCTTGCATTTTCTTTTCATCGTGCACAGGCCAGGACGCCTCGTGCAAAAAGCCGCCGAATTCCAAAGCTTGCCAAATTTCTTCGGTGATATGCGGCGCGCAGGGATTGAGCAAAATTAAAAATGTTTTCAGCTCCGCATGGTTCACGCTGTTTTTTTCATAGAATTTATTGACAAGGGACATCAATGTCGCTATGGCGGTGTTGGCTTTGAGGTTTTCGTAATCGTGGGTTACCTTCGCAATGGTTTTATGCATGAGCGATTCGATATCCGCCGAGTAGTTGTTGCCTTTTACGACAATTTTTTGCAGGTTGAACACGCGGTCCAAGAACCTTTTGACGCCTTTTACGCCGTTGGTGGACCAGGGCGCCGCTTTTTCAAAGTCGCCGACAAACATTTCGTAGGTGCGCAGCGTATCGGCCCCAAAGGCGTGTATGATATCGTCGGGATTGATGACGTTGCCGCGGGATTTGCTCATTTTTTCGTTGTTTTCACCCAAAATCATGCCGTGAGAGGTGCGCTTGGCATAGGGTTCCGCTGTGGGCACCACGCCGATATCAAACAAAAACTTATGCCAGAAGCGAGAATAGAGCAAGTGCAGCGTGGTATGCTCCATGCCGCCGTTGTACCAGTCTACCGGTGTCCAATAGCGCAGGGTTTCTTCGGACGCCAGCGCATCGGCGTTGTGCGGATCCACATAGCGCAGAAAATACCAGCTTGAACCTGCCCATTGGGGCATAGTGTCGGTTTCGCGCCTGGCGGCTTTGCCGCAGGTGGGGCAAGTGGTGTTGACCCAGTCGTCCAGTTTGGCCAGGGGCGAGTCTCCGCTCTCAGTGGGAATAAAATTGTCGGTATGGGGCAGCAGCAGCGGAAGCTCCATCTCGTCGATGGCGACCCAGCCGCAGTCTTCGCAGTACACCAGCGGAATGGGCTCGCCCCAGTAGCGCTGACGCGAAAACACCCAGTCGCGCAGTTTATAGTTTACGCGGCGGCTGCCAAGGCCTTTTTGCACAAGCCAGTCGATGGTTTTTTCGATGGCTTTATCCACCGTAAGCCCGTTGATAAAGCCGGAATTGACCATGACGCCTGTGCCGTTGTCGATGTGTGCACCCTTGGTGACATCGCCGCCGGAAACCACCTCAATAATCGGCAGTCCGAAAGCCGTGGCAAATTCCCAGTCGCGCTGGTCATGACTCGGTACGCCCATGATGGCGCCTGTGCCATAGGACATAAGCACGTAGTCGGAAATATAAATCGGAATGACTTTTTCATTGACGGGGTTGACGGCAGACAGACCCTGCAGGCAAACGCCGGTTTTTTCTTTGACGATTTCGGTTCGCTCAAAATCCGATTTTTTTTCTGCCTGTGCGCGGTAGGCCAGCACTTCTTTGATATTGCTGATCACATCGCTGTATTTATCGACAAAGGGGTGCTCAGGAGAGATGACCATGTAGGTGGCGCCAAAAATCGTATCCGGACGCGTGGTGTAGACGCTGAGTTTGTCGTCGTGACCGTGCAGCGCAAAGTCAACATCGGCGCCTTCGCTGCGGCCGATCCAGTTGGATTGCTGCAGGCGAACCCTTTCAATATAATTTACCGTATCCAAGTCGTCCAAAAGGCGTTGGGCATAATCGGTGATTTTCAACATCCATTGATTTTTGGTGCGGCGAACGACTTCGCTGCCGCAGCGCTCGCAGACGCCGCTGACCACTTCTTCATTGGCCAAACCCACTTTGCAGCTTACACAAAAGTTGATGGGGAATTCTTTTTTGTAGGCGAGGCCTTTTTTGAACAACTGCAAAAATATCCATTGTGTCCATTTATAATAGTTGGGATCCGCCGTGCTGATTTCACGGGACCAGTCAAAGGAATAGCCCAGTGACTTCAGCTGACTTTTAAACCGCGCGATGTTGTTTTTTGTGACGATGGCGGGGTGAATGCCCGTTTTCATCGCATAGTTCTCCGTGGGCAGGCCAAAGGCGTCCCAGCCCATGGGGAACAGCACGTTGTAGCCCTGCATGCGCTGCATGCGCGAGACCACGTCCAGCGCCGTATAGGGGCGCGGGTGCCCCACATGGAGGCCTTCGCCGGAGGGGTAGGGAAATTCTACCAAATTGTATCGTTTTGTTTTGGGACTTGCATCAATTGCACGAAAGCATTCTTGTTCTTCCCAAATTTCTTGCCACTTTTTTTCGATGGAGCGAAAATTATAGTTCAAAGCCGTTTCTCCTTTGTATATCAATATATGGATAAAAAAATCCCTTATATAATTAAATATATAAGGGACGACAATTGCCGCGGTACCACCCTTGTTGGTTCAAAAAAACCCACTCATATGCTGTTTTGCCGCAAGGTATCAGGCGAGTTCGATGTTTTTTCGTGACGGCTCTCAGCGCACCCGTCTCTCTGTGGCGAAAAAAGAAATCTACTACTCCCGAAGCGGAAAATTACAACGATTATTATATGCAACTTACCAAACAAAGTCAAGCGTGGCGGTATACAATTCGATAGAATTCTCGCTTAAGGTTTGCGGTTTAACACCTCGAGCCAATAACCGTCGGGGTCGCAGATAAAATACAAATCCATGTCCGTATTTTCATAGCAGATGCAGCCCATCTCTTTATGAAGTCGGTAGGCTTTTTCGTAGTCCTCAACATAAAACGCCATATGAAACTCGTTATCGCCCAAGTTATAAGGCTCGGCGCGGTCGCGCATCCAGGTAAGTTCCACGTATGAATCGGTCTCGCCGTCGGTTAAATAGACGATGATAAAGCTGCCGTCGGGCGCAGTAATGCGGCGGTGCTCCTTTAAATCCAGCGCTTTTTCGTAAAAAGCCAGACTTTTCTCTAAATCAAAAACGTTGATGTTCGTGTGAAGATATCTTGCCATATCAAAACCTCCTTGCTTTGATGACCATTATTTTATCATCAATGTATTTTGCCCGTCAATAGGACAGGGAGAGGAGCAAAAAAATAAAAGGATATCTCGGTGCAAAAAAGGTAAGACAGAGAAAAAAATTACGTATTGCGCAATAAAAAGATTGCGTTCGCTTTGAGAGTGTGCTATAATTTTCTTCGCATTTAAAAGTGCCGAAGTGATGGAATTGGCAGACGTGACGGACTCAAAATCCGTTGGTAGCAATACCGTGTGGGTTCGAGTCCCACCTTCGGCACCATTCTTTTTTTGGATAACACGCACTTTAAGAGTGTTTTAATATCCTCAAGTGCCCACTTTGGTGCCCACAATAGATTACGAAACGGAAAGTACATATTTTCCGTTTTTCTTATTGTCCGAAATTCGTAAAAACGGTTTGTGCAGTTTGTTGCGTGTTGTCAAAAGCTTTTTGCTTGCAGGCAAGGACGTGTTATTTGTGTTATTTTCACTCAAAAATTGCCGTCGATGGGGATAACAGTGGAGTGTATGGTACGAAAAAGGGGATAAGAGAAGAGAATTTGCCTCGCTCAAGAAAGGGAGGGCAACAGAATGTGGATGGTGGTGCCGCTGTTTTCTGAGCTGGTGAGGTGAATTTGTCCCCGGTGTTGTTCGACGATGTGTTTGACAATGGACAGCCCCAGGCCGGTGCCGCCCGTGTCGCGGCTGCGGCTTTGGTCGACACGATAGAACCGTTCGAAGATTCTGTTTAAATGCTTGCGCGGAATGCCGATACCGCTGTCTGAGATGATGATGTTGCACTCATTGGCGTTGCATTTTGTTTGAATGGTAACGGCGCCGTTTTCGACATTATATTTGATGGCGTTTTCGATGAGATTAAAAAACAATTCGTGCATCATCATGGAATTGGCATAGACTTTTGCGGGCTTGCTTTCATAAACCAGTGCGACGTTTTTTTCTTTGGCAATGATGCTGAGGGCTTCAAGCACTTCGCCAATGGTGACAGATAAGTCCATAATTTGAAAATCCTTTTCCTTATCGGCGTTTTCGATTTTTGAAAGACGCATAATATCTTCGATGAGAAAAAGCAGCCGATTGGACTCGCGGTAGATGATGGAAGCGGTTTTTTGAATGTCGTCGGCGTTGGAAAGCATGCCGCGTTCCAACATTTCGGCAAAGCCCTTGATGGAGGTGAGCGGCGTTTTTAGTTCGTGGGACACGTTGGAGGCAAAGTCGCGCCGAACGATGTTTTCTTTTGCTTCTTTTGTGGTATCGACGATAAAAATCAAAAAGCCGTTTTGGTTGGAGGGGCTGATAAAGTATTTATAGTATCGATCTTGAACCTGGTCTTCAAAAGTGGTTGCCGCGTGATTGGCAATGGCTTGCTTGATGGCGGCTTTGAGGTTTTGAAGCTGGATGAGGTCAAAAATATTTCGTGTTTCATAGTTGACGTGCTTGTTGAGGAACAGCACATTTTTTGCGCTGTTGTTGATGGAGATAATTTGCTGATTTTCGTCGAGCAAAATGAGCCCTTCGGAAATGTTTTCGATCAGTGCCTGGCGTGTGGCCTGCTCGGCGCTTAAGACAAAAATCGAGCGGTCGATTTCGTTTTGCAGGGCAATGATTTTGTTCATCAGCGGTGAGAGTTCGTCAGCGACAATGGTGGGTGTGTAGTGACGGTTTTTCATGAATTTTTCGGCTTCATCGTTTGCATGATAAATCGGTGACAAAATCATCCCTGCAAGAAAAGGGGCGAGCAGCAAGGAGAGGACAATGCCCAAAATGAGAAAAACAGCGAGGGAGAGCGCAATGTAGGTGAGTTGATTTTGTGAGCCGAAAAGAGGGGTGAGGGTATATAAAATGCTGCCGTCGTTGAGCAAGGCGGTGTTGTGATAGGTAAAGTCGTTGACAGAAGATTGATAGCGCACAAAAGAAGCCGTGCCATTTTGACGGGTGTCGTTGATGGTTTTGTTGTCGATGTCGATGACGTTGTTTTGATAATAAAATTTATTTTGCGCGTCAATGAGCACAAAGGAAGATCGGCTCAGGGAGTGACGGCTGTATTCATAGAGCAGGGCGGATTTTTCGTCGGTGCTGTTGAGACGTGATTGCAATTGTGTTATTTCGTGGAGAATGCTTGCTTTTGGGGCAGCAAAAGTATACTTTATGCCCAAAGTGCCCAGCATAAAAACAGCCAAAAAAAGAATCGCGACAAAACTGATGAAAAGTATTTTGGTTATCCGTTTTTTCGTGACACTCACTCCTCTAAAATATAGCCGACGCTGCGCACGGTGCGTATGGCCGCGCGACTTTGGTTTTCCTGCAATTTTTGCCGAAGGGTTTTGACATGCATGTCCACGGTGCGGCTTTCGCCTGCATAATCATAGCCCCAAACCACCGACATGATTTTGTCTCGCGAGAGAACAATGCCCTGGTTTTTGATGAAATAGCTCAACAAATCAAATTCTTTGAAGGTCAAAGAGCAGGGTTGGTCGTTGATGGTTGCCGTGCGCTTGTTTAAATCCAGCACGATGTCTTTAAAGCTGAGGGGCAGGGCGCTTTGCGCAGAAGAATAATCTGTTTGCGTGCGGCGAAGAACGGCGCGTATGCGCGAGAGCATCTCCATGACCCCAAAGGGTTTGACGATGTAGTCGTCCGCCCCTAAATCCAGACCGTGGACCTTGTCGTATTCACTGGATTTTGCCGTGAGTAAGATGACGGGAATGTGTTTGTATTTTTCCGATGCCTTCAGTTCTTTTAAAAGCGTGATACCGTCTTTGCCGGGCAACATAATATCCAAAAGAATCACGGAAGGAATGGCTTCTTGCAGCGCTTGATACATGCCTTGCGCATTGTCAAAGCCTTTTGCGTCGTATCCGCAGGTTTTTGCAGCGTATAAGATTAGCTCGCGGATACTGGCATCATCTTCAACAGAGTAAATAGTAGTCAATTGGCACCTCCTCAAACGATTCGTATATCTTTGTGCATACCGGTAATGGAAAAAATAACCCATTCGGCGATGTTGACAGCATGGTCGCCGATGCGTTCAAAATATTTTACAATCATCAATGCGTCTACATAGACATCACTTTGATTGTTGTTGCTTTGCAGTGAGGCAATGATGCTTTCTTTGGCCTCGTTAAACAATGCGTCTACCTGGTCGTCCATGGCAATAACATTTCTGCACAATTCCAAATCGCTTGTGACAAAAGCGTCCACGGCATCTGTGACCATTTTTACGCAAATTTTCGCCATTTTTTCGAAATAGGGAAATTCGAACGAGTTGTTGTCGTTGGAAATGCGCTTGGTGAGTTCGGAGATATCCGAAGCATGATCGCCGATGCGCTCCATATCGGTAATGATTTTGAGTACGCAGGAAATCATGCGCAAGTCCTTTGCCACAGGTTGCTGATTCATAAGCAGTTTAATGCAGTGCTGTTCGATTTTGCGTTCTTGTTTATCGATTTTATCGTCAAATTCAATGGCTTCCTGCGCCAGTTCGGCATCACGCTCGTTTAGCGCATGAATGGCTTTGTCAATGGCGATTTCGATAAGCGTTCCCATGTCGATTAATTCAATATTCAATTGGTTGAGTTCGTTGACAAAATGTGTGCGTGCCATAATAATACCTTCCTTTTAACCAAAACGGCCTGTGATATAGTCTTCGGTTCTTTTGTCTTTGGGCATTGAAAACAAGTTGCTTGTGGCGTCAAATTCAATGATTTTCCCCAGGAGGAAAAACGCGGTGGCATCCGAAATACGTGTTGCCTGCTGCATGTTATGGGTAACTATTACTATAGTATAATACTTTTTCAAGTCAAGAACCAAATCTTCGATTTTGTTGGTGGAAATGGGGTCCAGTGCGCTGGTGGGCTCGTCCATCAAAAGCACTTCGGGTTCCACTGCCAGTGCGCGCGCAATGCAGATGCGCTGTTGTTGCCCGCCTGATACGGACAGGGCGTTGCGCTTGAGTCTGTCTTTGACTTCGTCCCAGATGGCGGCCTTGCGCAGGCTTTCTTCGACAATGTCGTCCAACAGCGCTTTTTTGCGAATGCCGTGTGTGCGCGGACCATAGGCGATGTTGTCATAAATGCTCATGGGAAAGGGGTTGGGCTTTTGAAACACCATGCCCACGTTTTTTCGAAGCAGGTTTACATCATAATTGTCATAAATATCCACGCCGTCCAGCAAAACCTGGCCCGTGATGCGGCAGCCGTCCACCAAGTCGTTCATGCGGTTGAGCGTTTTGAGCAGTGTGGACTTGCCGCAGCCCGAAGGGCCGATAAATGCGGTGATTTGTTTTTCTTCGATATTCAAATTCACATCGGTGAGTGCTTGAAAATCTCCGTAAAATAAGTCGAGATCTTTAATTTGATATTTGTCAGCCATATTATTTGTTCCCTACCTTTTTTGTTATCGTGTTTGCAAGAAAGTTAATCAAAATCACCAGCGCCACCAAAACAACGGCAGTGGCATAGGCTTTATCCGTGTTCAAACCCTCGCTGGAAAGGGCATACATGTGCACCGAGAGTGTTCGTGCGGAGTCAAATCCGCTGATGGGGATTTTTGCCACGGTGCCCGCTGTGTAGATCAACGCGGCACTCTCGCCCACGATTCTGCCTATTGCCAAGATAACGCCTGCGAATATGCCGGAGATGGCAGCGGGCAGGACAATTCTGAAAATGGTGCGCAACTTGCTTGCGCCCAGCCCATAGCTTGCCTCACGGTAGGTGTTGTCTACTGCGATGATGGCCTCTTCGGCGGAGCGAATAATGAGGGGTAAAATCATGATGGCCAAGGTAAGTGAGCCGGCCAAAATGGAAAAACCCCACTTTAAGTAGGTGACGAAAAACAACATCCCAAAGAGCCCGTATACAATGGAGGGAATGCCCGATAGGGTTTCGGTTGTGACGCGGATATACCTGACAAAACGCGACTCCTTGGCATACTCCGTAAGGTAGATGGCGCAGCCGATGCCAAAGGGCAGAGCGGTCAGCAGTGAAATGAGTATCATATAGATCGTCGTAATAATCGAGGGGAGCACAGAAACGTTGTTGCTGTTATACTTCAAGCTGAAAAAGTCTAAGCTGAAGTGAGGCACACCTTTGATGAAGATATAGGCAATGATAAACAGCAGCACAAAGGCGGTGATGCACACCGAGGCCCATACGAGGATTTTGATCAGAAGCGATAGGGGATGTGCTTTGTAAAACGTTGATTTCGGTTTTGAGTGAAACATCTGCTACGCTCCTTTTCTCGTATTCAATAACGAAAACGCAATATTTAATATGAGGATAAAGACGAACAAAACCAAGCCGGAGGCAATGAGTGCGCCGCGGTGCAAGTCAGCGGCGTAGCCCATTTCAATGACGATGCTGCTCGTCATTGTGCGCACGCCGTTTAAAATCCCCGTGGGCACACGCGCTTGGTTGCCTGCCACCATGACCACTGCCATGGTCTCGCCGATGGCACGGCCGATACCCAAAATAACCGAAGCAAAGATACCGGATTTGGCTGCGGGCAACAAAAGTGTAAAAACAGCCCTTTCGTGGGTGGCACCCAAAGAAAGGGCACCTTCATAGTAGGATTGAGGAACGGCACGAATGGCCGCTTCGCTCAGGCCGATAATTGTGGGAAGAATCATTATGCCGAGTAGAATGGAGGCGGTGAGGATGCTGTTTCCCGTGCCGCCCAGCACGGTTCGAACCAGGGGAACAATAAACACCAGCCCAAAGAACCCGTAGACAATGGAAGGAATGCCTGCCAAGAGGTCAATGAGCGGTTTTAAAAATTTGTATAATTTCGGCGGACAAAACCGCGCCATAAAAATGGCTGTAAAAAGCCCGAGAGGGACCCCGATTAAGATAGCGCCTGCGGTGACATAGATGCTGCCCAAAATCATCGGCAGCAAGCCAAAGGATGCGGGCGTATCGGTGGGCGCCCAGGTTTTGCCTGTAATAAATTGAAATATGCCGATTTCTCTCAGTGCCGGGATGCTGTTGATCACAATAAACACCAATATCAAAATAACGGAAGCAATGGAAATGGTGGCGGTGATGCGAAAGACAATCCCCATGAGGCGGTCTAATATTTTTTGTTTTTTCATCGTGCGAAGAGACCTCCGTGTTCTGACATAAATATTTCCGTATCCATTGTAACATTGAATACGGAAATATTTACTGAATTTAGAACGAAATACATCGAATTATTTTAAATCTGTCCAAGTTTTCAACTCGCCTTTATAAATATCGGCCAATTGATCTTTTGTCATCGTGGTCAAAGGATTTTTCGTATTGACTATAACAGCTATTCCGTCTTTTGCAATCTCAGTAGGCGTCAGACCTTTAGCAATTTCCGTATCTTTTAATGCTCTGGATGCCATGCCGATGTCGCAAGTGCCTTCCGATACGGCTGTGATGCCTGCAGTGGAGTCGCTTTGCTGAATTTCGATGGTTAATTTGGGATTGATTTCAGCATAGGCTTCTTTGAGTTTTTCCATCAAAGGTGTAACCGAAGAAGAGCCTGCAACAACGATTTTGCCTTCGGGCATCTGGGAGGTAAACTTTGCTGCGTCACTGTTGACGGCGATATAAGACTCAGAGGCAACCGCTTGGCCTTCAGCGCTCAAAATGAATCCGATAAAATCGTTGGCAGCGGCATTGTTTGTGTCTTTGACCGCGATGAAAAACGGTCTTGCCAAAGCGTAGGTGCCTGCTTTGATGTTTTCGGATGTGGGCTCAACGCCGTCGATTTGAACGGCTTTGACCGTATCGTTGAGGGAGCCTGCCGAGATGTAGCCGATGGCGGACTGATTGCCGGTGATTTGTTGAATAACAACATCTGTTTTATTGGCGATAATGGCCTCTGCTGTTGTTTTGTCAACTTTTGCGCCGTCAGCGCCTTTTTCTTCAACACCTGTAAGTTCGATAAACGCACCGCGGGTACCGGAGCCGTTTTCACGAGATACCACGGTGATGTCTTTTAAATCTTCTAAGGTAAGTGCCGTGTCTTTGTTTCCGCCGCAACCGACGAATCCAACCAAAATGAGTGATGCAATGACTAAGAATAGAATAACTTTTTTCATAATAAATTTGTTCTTCCTTTCGTTTTGTTGTTTTCATTATAGGAAGTGTATGTAAAGTTAAAAGACCAATTATGTAAAGATTGGGTAAAATCTGAAAAAGGCCAATAAACGGAGGTTTGCGGTGAAAATAAAAAAGCCGCAGGTATGCGGCTTTTCGTTTTGTAAGCAGATACGGCTTAGTGTTTTGTCTTTGTTTTTACAGAGAATAAAGGGGTTTTAGCATATCCTGGGCGGTTTTAATCAACTCGTCTTCGGTCAGCGCAACATTAATTTCGCGCTGTTCAATCAAATCAAAGAACGAGCCCTTTAAAAACTTTTTCAAAATGTAGCCTTTGAAGACTTTGCTGAGGATATGGATTTCGAACTGGTCGTTTTCGACGATTGTTTTTTCATTTTCTTTTTTTATATTCATGAATTATACTCCATTTGTGCTATTATTAAAAAATAAGTTTCTATTTATTATATAC
>ENA-UOOM01001292-UOOM01001292.1-fermentation-metagenome-genome-assembly--contig:-NODE-1292-length-24511-cov-21.615432_pt1 | contig 24511 bp, 18 predicted proteins | sample MGYA00245781_ERZ724031 | MGnify/ENA primary metagenome ERZ724031 (study PRJEB28704, sample SAMN03018317) | fermentation metagenome | biome: anthropogenic terrestrial biome; feature: soil... | reverse complement strand
TCTTTTCAATAACTTTGGTGGGCTATAACGGCGAATAAAACACTAAGATGTTAGCCGTCAGTGTAAAAAGACCGTGCAACATTGAAAGCTGTCAAAAAAAATGTAATTATACGACTTAAAAAAAGGATAAAAATATAATGGCAAGACAAGGAGCAAGCAAATTTTTGCATAAAGCTAAGAAATCGAAAAGTGATGAATTTTACACACAATATGTAGACATTCAAAAAGAAGTTGAAGCATATTTAGAATACAATCCAGATACATTCCGAGATAAAGTAGTTTATTGCAATTGTGACGATCCATTTGAGAGTAATTTCTTCCGCTATTTTGTATTAAATTTTGAAAGGATAGGACTAAAACGGCTTATCACAACAAGTTACAAACCTTCTCCAGTTGCAAATACACAATTACAATTGTTTGCAGATAACGAAACTCTAAAACAAACAAAAGGACGGCCAAAAGTAACTGCAAACAAATTTATAATAAATTCAGTTGGCGACATAGACGGTGACGGTGAATTTAGCTTAAAGGATGTTGCATTACAACTAAAGCAAAATAAAGAGAATGAATGGGCACCATTAGACGGTGATGGTGATTTTCGTAGTGCTGAATCAATTGAATTATTGAAACAAGCCGACTATGTAATTACAAATCCGCCTTTTAGTCTTTTTCGTGAATATATAAAGCAACTTGATGATTATGAAAAGAAATTTTTAATAATAGGTAATATAAATTCTATTTCTTACAGAGAGGTTTTTGCACTAATTAAAGAAAATAAGATATGGTTAGGAACGGGAATGGGGAGGTGGATATCAGGCTTTATTGTACCTGAATCTTATGAGTTGTATGGAACAGAGGCACGAATAGATGAAGATGGAAACAGAATAGTAGCCACAAATAATTGTCTTTGGCTTACAAATTTAGACCACGGTAAAAGACACCAGCCTTTGCCCTTAATGACTATGAATGATAATATCAAGTTTAGCTCTCATAAAAATGTAAAAGGTCTTGGGTATAAAAAATATGATAATTATGATGCAATTGAAGTTCCATTTACGGACGCAATACCAAGTGACTATGATGGAGTAATGGGAGTTCCTATTACATTTCTTGACAAATATAATCCGGAACAATTTGAAATAATTGGTCAAATGGTTACAACAAAAGTTGATGATCTTAATCACGGCTATCCATACGTAGATGGCAAAAAGATTTATGCACGAATACTGATAAAAAAGAGAGTTAATTAAATGGAAACAACATTAAGAACAGAAATTACTGTAAGAGAAATATGCGATGGTTTTGTTTATAGCGAACTTGAGGGCAAAGGATTATTTGGGCTTTCAGGTAAACTTACTATTCAACCAGAGTATCAAAGAAATTACATTTATGCTTCTGAAGGAGGCAAAAGAGAAGTTGCTGTCATTGAGTCAATCTTAAAAGGTTATCCAATTGGCTTAATTTATTTCAATAAAGTCAATCCTGATAGTTTTGAAGTCTTAGACGGACAACAACGAATTACCAGTTTAGGTCGTTTTGTGACAAATAAATTTGCAATCAAAGACGAAAACGGAAATGAACAATTATTCGGAGGTTTTGCGACAGATAAAAAGGATAAGATTTTAAATACTAAACTTCTTATCTATGAATGTGAGGGTACAGAAAGTGAAATTAAAGAATGGTTTAGAACTATAAACATTGCAGGAGTTCCTTTAAATAGCCAAGAATTGCTAAATGCGGTTTATTCAGGTCCTTTCGTTACATTAGGTAAAGAAGAATTTAGCAACAGTAAAAATTCCAATATTCAAAAATGGAGTGCATACATTTCAGGTAGTGCAAATCGACAGGACTTTTTAGAAAGAGCTTTACAATGGGTTAGTAAAGAAAATGTTAGCGAATATATGAGCCGACATAGATTTGATAACAATATTACAGAACTAAAAGATTATTTCAATAGTGTTATTGACTGGGTTTCTACTGTATTCACTGATGTTGAAAGCGAAATGAAGGGAATTGAATGGGGCAGACTTTATGAAACTTATCGTAAAAAACCATATAACTCAAAGACAGTTTCAGCCGAAGTAAAAAGATTGTATGCCGACCCATATGTAAAAAGCAGAAAAGGTATCTTTGAATATGTTTTAGGTGGCTCAACTGACACAAAACTTTTAGAAGTTAGAGTATTTGACGATGCAACAAAAAAATCTGTTTATGCAAAGCAGACACAAGTAGCTGAGAAAAAAGGTGTTTCTAATTGCTCATTATGTGCAATCGGTCACGATTCCAACAAGACAAAAATTTGGAAACTTACTGAAATGGATGCCGACCACGTTACTGCGTGGAGTAAAGGCGGTGCAACTGACATAAAGAATTGTGAAATGTTATGTAAAACTCATAACAGAGCAAAAGGAAATAGATAAAAATGACTGAAAAAATAAACACCGAACGGCTAACACGCGGTATAGTTAATTGCAGGTGCAGTGCGTATTCGAGCGGCACAGCTCGTATTAAAAGTAGTTTTAACTTGACAGGAAAGTGCTTCGAAATCGGCAACTAACCATACCGCTTACCGTTGTGGTGCATTTAAGAAAACCCACAATTGAAAAGGAAACTTTAAAAACTGAAAGAAAAAATTATGAATAAAAAGTTAATCAAGCTCTTTTTACGATTTGCAATTTCTATCGGATTTTTATCAGCAGTTGCTGACAGATTCGGTCTGTGGAGTAAAGAAGTTTCTGTTTTGGGGAAATTGGAACAGTTTTTTGGAATATACTCAACTGATAAATCCTTGGATCCCAGATTCTGTGATTCCAACAATTGGAATTATCGCAACTGCTGCCGAAATAATTTTTGCGATTTTCTTAATCAGCGGATTTAAAACGGAGTTTTTCGCAAAATTGAGCGGATTTCTACTTTTAATATTTGCCTTATCAATGACCTTTTCTACAGGAATAAAAGGAGCTTTGGACTTTTCTGTCTTCAGTGCTTCTGCAGGAGCATTTGCTTTGGGTCTTATGAAAGAAAAATATTTGGAGTTGGACACTCTGATTTTTAAACCGAAAAACTGAACGGAAAATATAAACGACACCACAAACTTGACCGTTAGCGGCAGCAAAGAAGAATGCCAACCTTTGGAACAAGGATTTATACGGAGCAATGCTTTTGGTTGATCCTCAAACCCGACAGCTTTTTGCAAACTAACACTTGCCCTACCATATATATCTTTTCTTGTTTTTTAATCAATTGTTATCAAATAATATATACCTTTGATTCTTAATATCATTAGTGCAAACTATGAAAAATAATATTCAAAATCCATCCTTTTTACATGATTCACCTTGCACCTCCCATTCAGGGCTAAACTGGTTATTCTTACTTTTAATAGCATCATTTTTAGTTTCTTGTGAGTTTGAGAGCGATAAAGAGTTTTTTCGCGAGTTAGAAAAACCGGGTGAAATAATGATTGGCTTAGATCTGGCAGGCGTTAGACCCGGTGATCCCATTTATATTTATGATGATACAAAGTTGTATTTTAATTTGAATAATGCTGGCAAGAAGTTGTTTAATCAGGAGGTAATGATTAATGGTCAGTTATTATATTTAACAGGGGGAGATTATATCACTATCATTAAAGATAATTTGATTAAAGGAGCAAATAACAGTCTTAAAATGACTTTCAGAATTAAAACTGATTCAGGTAGTCTTGCAGATCTTTTGAATGCCGAGTTTTATGAAGGTGTGTTTGAATTTATTCTGATTCCGGTAGATAATGCTTTTGATCTTGGTGTAAGTGATGGTATAACAAATGAAGGTTATTTGGAACTTAAATGGGATAAGCCCTCGTTTGAGCAATTGGATATTGAGAGCTACGAAATAAAGTTTAAGGATTTTAGAGGTGTAAATATAATTGAAACTTTAGATGGAAGTGCGACGTCATTTGTGGATAAGGACTACATAGGAGGATACAGATCTTACAGCATATCGATGAAATTTGCTGAAGGTAAGATAAAGGATAAAGTTGTATATTATAATATGAGTTATACCGGGATGACAAGTGATGATATAAATATTGAGTTTAAGGATCTTGTCTCCACGAAGCTGACCTGGAAACCAAACAGATACAGGTGCAGATATTTTATATTGCACAATAGGAATGATGCAGTAGTTGGGTCAGCCTCATATGAAACCCCTGAAGTACTTCTGCAGGCACCTGAATTTCCGGAGGAGAGCGGGTTTTATACTGTTATTGCTGTACCCGATTATTTTATTGCGTCGGATATTTCATACAAGTCGGGTGGAATTGAGAAGTTTTATAAGTATGAAGCCCCACCTTCGGATTTGGATATGGCAATTAACAGTTACAGTGTTGAGGATATGCTTATTTATGGTCGTTCGGGTAATACAGTTAAGGTTGGTGATGCTACTACACTTACAACTATAAATAGTTACGACTCTCCCTATTTTGAAAACCTTACTTCTGTCTCGGTTTCTCCAAACAGCAATAAGTTACTTCTGTTTATTGGTTATGATTGGGGTTTTGAAAGAGGCAACAAGGTATATCTGTATGACAACAAAAATGATTTGTCGGGTGTGCCAACCGAGATTAAGACTCCTAAAGCGAATGGTCAATATAAACGAATTGACCTGATTGATGACGAACATATTTTTATTGAGAGCTCGCTTGATGGCGATGGTATTAATACATATCTCATTCTTATTAGTGCAATAAACGGTGAGGTTGTTGAGACTTTGGCGACTAACCTGTATAATAATATTGATTTGTCGTACGACGGTAGAAGGCTTGCTGTGACCGACAGGGCCGGGTTTCTGGTTAATATATATGATATAACTGAGACGGGTTTTGAGTTGTATAAGACAATACCTCTGGATCCTTTTTATAATCCTGATGATCTGTTGTTCTGTGTTATTAATCCTAGGGATCCTGATCAGCTGCTATTCTGGTCAACAACTGCACGCAGAGTGTTGGTGTTAGATGTTGCATCGGGAAAATCAGGTTTTATAGATGGAGTGTTTAAAGCGGTGGATCCGTTTACAGGCAGAATATTTTGCTTTGAAGCCGACTGGGATAACAACAGTCTTATGAATGTTTATAACAGTTCTGATATTGATCAGCCCGCCTTTAGTTTCAGGGCGCATGATTATGGACTTAATGCTTTTAATGACTTCCTGTTAATGTATCAGGGGTGCTTTAACATATCAAACTATATTAAATAATGAAGAGGGTATTATTGATTGTTGTCTGCAGTATTTGTCTGCTTAGCTTACATGCACAGTTCAGACTTGATTATCATGCGTCTTATGCCACATATAATATGAGTGATATGAAGGATTTTGTGCATTCTGTCAGGACGCGTGAGCCATTCAGGCAGTTTGGCATGGAGCTTGTGGAGGATTTCCCGGCTTATGTTGCACACTCTGTAAATATAGGATATAGGTTGAGCCACCATGAGTTTGGAGTTAAAAGTGGTTTTTACAGTACAGGTGGTAAACTTTCGGTTGGCGACTATTCCGGAAAGATAAATATGACTTTTACTACTAACGGTTATAGAGAGGCCCTCTATTACAGGAATTATTTTTATACATTAGAAAAAGAGGATGCTCTGGGTATACTTAAAGATAAATTTTCTCTTTGGGGAGAGGTTTCGCCTGCTTTGATTATATCTACACTAAAAATTAAGACCACACTAACGGATGTTGATATGCAAGAGGTTGTGGAGGAGCCTGAATATAATGAAAATGCTTATTCTCTGCTTTTGCAGATAGGTGGGAGGTTTTATATAAACAGGATGATAGGTCTCGAACTTTCAGCCGGTTACGACCTCTCGTTTGGTGGTAGTTATGAAGAGCTGATTGGTTCGCCCAGGTCTGATTGGAGCGGATTAAGGCTCAGTGGTGGTTTGGGGTTCACTTTTTGATAGATTCTATTTATACATCTTTTGAAAAATCTATCAGAAATATGTTGTATAACATGTTTTTTATTGTATCTTTGTATTGATTTTAATGGCAAGCGAGTTGTTTAGAATCATCATTAGGTTATCAAATACATATTGAATGGCTTCTTAAATAGGCGGTTGCCGATGAATCATAGCTTTAATTTTAAAAAAAAGGAAAATTATGACAATCAGAAACCTAACAAGAGAAGAGATTTTGGGCCAGTTAAAATATCTGGAGCAAAACATTACAAAAGGGTCTGTTTCATATCGTACAAACAGGTTAAACAGAATCCGTACATTGAAGGCTAGTTTGCGCTTTGCAAGCTAACGAACTTCAATTTGCCAGTTAAAGAGCAGAAAGCAGGAAGTGCCTGTAAGTATGCTGATGCAGGAAGAAGCTGAGTGATCATCGATCACAGATGCTTTATTTTTTTTAAGAATATTTTTGTACATAATTATATATTTCATGGAGGCTGCCCCAAAAGGCGGCTTTTTCTATTTGTAGCCTATTCCTTGTTTTTCATGACTGTTTTTCAATAAATAGTGATTGTGAATATGATTTTTGTTTATCTTTGTCCAAATTATTAATCAAAATAACAAATTATGGATTTATTGTCTGCCCGATTATTAGCTTTATCGCCTTCTGAAACATTCGCGATGGCTCAAAAAAGTAATGAATTGAAAGCTCAGGGAATTGATGTTATTAATATGAGTGTGGGGGAACCTGACTTTTTTACTCCCGATCATATAAAACAGGCAGCCAAGCAGGCAGTGGATGACAATTTTTCTTTCTACTCACCAGTGGCAGGATTCCCGGACTTGAAGAAAGCTATTTGTGATAAGCTTAAAAAAGAGAATGATCTGGAGTATAAGCCGGCGCAAATTGTTGTTTCGAATGGAGCTAAGCAGTCTATCTGTAACGTGATTCTCTCCGTAATTGATAAAGATGATGAGGTGATTATACCTGCGCCTTACTGGGTGAGTTACCCGGAAATGGTGAAGCTGGCCGACGGGAAGCCTGTTTTTGTTTACGCTGGCATCGACCAGAACTTTAAAATAACAGCTCAACAGCTGGAAGAGGCAATCACTCCCAAAACAAAGGCTCTGATTCTATGTTCGCCATCCAACCCTACAGGAAGTGTTTATACAGCAGAAGAACTGAAAGCCATGGCTGAGGTGCTCGAAAGATATCCTAATGTCATTATTATTGCTGATGAGATATATGAGCATATAAATTATATAGGTAAACATGAGTCGATTGCTCAATTCACTAAACTGCGAGATAGGGTAGTTGTAGTGAATGGGGTGTCGAAAGGTTATGCAATGACTGGCTGGCGCATTGGCTGGATTGCTGCTCCACAGTGGATCGCATCTGCTTGCAGTATGCTGCAGGGACAGTATACTTCGGGTCCTTCATCAATTTCACAGAAGGCTGCAGTTGCTGCCTATATAGGTGATCAGTCTTGTGTTGCTGAAATGAGAACTGCTTTCGAGAGGCGTAGGAATCTTGTTGTGGAAATGCTTAATGAGATTCCGGGGTTGAATGTGAATAATCCGATGGGTGCTTTTTATATTTTCCCGGAATGTAAGAGTTTTATCGGCAAGTCTTATAATGGTAAAAACATGAATAGTGCAACCGACATTGCAATGTATCTTTTGGAAGAAGCGCATGTGGCGTGTGTTGGAGGTGATGCTTTCGGAGCTCCCGGATGCATACGTATCTCTTACGCTACATCTGATGAAAATATTAAGAATGCAATTGCCAGGATAAAAATCGCTTTGGAAAAACTTTCCTGACAAATAAAATTATTTAAGTTGAAAATATTGCCCGGTTCAATCAATGAGCCGGGTTTTATATTTTTTATTATTACCTTTGCACATTATTTTTCAAAGGGTATAATTAATTGATGATGAGTAAAAAGTTTCCTGAACACAGCCACTTAGATCTTTCAGAAATAAACAAGGATATGCTGAAAGAGTGGGATGATAAAGAAATATTCAAAAGGAGTTTAGAAATTCGTGAAGGTCAGCCTGATTTCGTGTTTTACGAGGGTCCCCCATCTGCAAACGGGATGCCTGGTATTCATCATGTTATTGCTCGTTCTATTAAAGATATTTTTTGTCGCTATAAAACGATGAAAGGTTTTCTGGTTAACAGAAAAGCAGGTTGGGACACTCATGGTCTCCCGGTGGAACTTAGTGTTGAAAAAACATTGGGAATCACAAAAGAGGATATAGGGAAAAAAATAACTGTTGAAGAATATAATGCTGCTTGCCGCACTGAGGTGATGAAATATACCAAAGAGTGGGAAGATCTGACACGCCAAATGGGTTACTGGGTTGATATGAGCGATCCTTATATAACTTATGATAACCGATATATTGAGACTCTTTGGTATCTTCTTAAAGAATTATATAATAAGGGTTACCTGTATAAAGGTTACTCAATACAACCATATTCTCCTGCTGCAGGAACAGGATTGAGTACGCACGAGCTTAATCAGCCCGGTTGTTATCGTGATGTGAAAGATACTACTTGTACAGCTCAGTTTAAGATTGTTGATCCGCTGACTGAATGGGAAGAGTTTGGTGAGGCTTTTTTCCTTGCTTGGACAACCACTCCCTGGACGCTGCCTTCAAATGTTCTGCTTGCTGTTGGAAAGAATATCGAGTATAAAGCGGTGCAGACTTTCAATCAGTACACTGGAAAACCAATAACTGTTGTGCTTGCTAAGAATCTTGTGAATGTTTATTTTCCTGCAAAAAACAGCGAATTATCACTTAATGATTATAAGCAGGGCGATAAAGATGTGCCTTATAGGATACTTGACAAAGTTTGGAAAGGTGAAGATCTTGCAGGTATGCAATACGAACAGCTGATTCCATGGGTTAAGGCTTCTGATAACGCTTTTAAAGTAGTAACAGGGGATTTCGTGACTACTGAAGATGGAACTGGTATTGTACATATAGCTCCGACTTTTGGTGCTGATGACATGAAGGTTGGGAAAGAAAATGATGTAGAAGGGCTTATGCTTAAGGATGTTGACGGATATATGCGTCCTATGGTTGACCTTACAGGACGATATTTCCGACTTGAAGCGATTGACCCGCAGTTTGTTCAGGATAACATGAATGCTGAGTTGTACGGTGAGTATGCCGGCAGATATGTGAAAAATGAATATGACGATTCTCTCACAGAGAAAGATGCAACACTGGATGTGGATCTTTCAGTTATGCTTAAACTTCAGAACCGTGCTTTCAGAATAGAGAAGATGGTTCACAATTATCCCCATTGCTGGAGAACTGATAGGCCTGTGCTCTATTATCCGCTGGATAGCTGGTTTGTACGTACAACCGCCTCCAGGGATAAAATGATTGAGCTTAATAATACAATAAACTGGAAACCGCAATCGACAGGTACAGGTCGTTTTGGTAAGTGGCTTGAAAATCTGCAGGACTGGAACCTTAGCAGGAGCCGCTATTGGGGCACTCCACTTCCAATATGGCGCACCGAGGATGGAAAGGAAGAAAAGTGCATAGGTTCGGTTAAAGAATTGTATGAAGAGATACAAAAAGCAATGGATGCTGGTGTAATGACAGAGCTTCCTTGGAAAGGGCTTGACCTGAATGATTATAAGGATCTGGAATATGATAAAATAGATCTGCACCGCCCGTATGTTGATAATATTGTGCTGGTTTCAGAAAACGGGAGACCGATGTATCGTGAGACTGACCTTATTGATGTTTGGTTTGACAGTGGTGCTATGCCTTTTGCACAGGTGTTTTATCCTCATATATCTGAAGACGAATTTCAAAAGGTATTCCCTGCAGATTTTATCGCTGAAGGGGTGGATCAGACGCGTGGCTGGTTTTACACTTTACATGCAATTGCTTCAATGGTAAAGGGTAGTGTAGCATTTAAGAATGTTGTTTCAAACGGTCTCGTGCTGGATAAGAATGGAAATAAGATGTCGAAAAGGCTCGGCAATGCAGTAGATCCTTTCACTACAATAGATAAATATGGTTCTGATCCGCTGCGTTGGTATATGATTACTAATGCTGCACCTTGGGAGAATCTAAGGTTTGATGTTGAAGGAGTTGAGGAGGCTCGCAGAAAATTTTTCGGGACTCTCTATAACACTTATTCATTCTTCGTGCTTTATGCCAATGTTGATGATTTCAGAAATCAGTATCCACAGATACCTGTTGAGAAGCGACCTGAGATAGATCGTTGGATTATTTCACTGCTAAATACACTGGTAAAAGAAGTTGATCAGGGCTATGACAGTTATGAGCCAACAAAAGCAGGTCGTGTAATAAATGATTTTGTGAACGATAATCTCAGCAACTGGTATGTTCGTCTAAACCGTAAACGTTTCTGGGGTGGTGAAATGACTGATGATAAGCTGTCGGCTTATCAGACTTTGTATGAATGTCTGCTTACAGTTTCAAAGTTGATGGCTCCAATAGCACCATTTTATGCTGACAGGTTGTTTCTGGATTTAATATCAGTAGATGATAGCGTAAAACAGGATTCGGTGCATTTAACGGACTTTCCTGTGGTAGCTGAAGAGCTTATAGACAAGCAGCTTGAAGATCAGATGTATCTTGCACAGACAGTGTCGTCTATAGTACTGGCTTTACGTCGAAAGGTGAACACTAAAGTTCGTCAACCACTTTCTAAAATAATGATACCTGTTGCTGATGAAAGCCAGAAAAAAAATTTAAAGTCCGTAGAACAGCTTATCCTAAATGAGGTAAATGTTAAAGAGCTGGCTTATGTAGATTCTGCAAGTGAAATGCTGGTTAAGAGGGCTAAGCCCGATTTCAAGAAACTTGGTCCCAGATACGGGAAAATAATGAAACAGCTTGCTGTTAAAATTCAGGAGCTTGAAAACAGTGATATTCACGAACTCGAAGAAAAAGGTTCATTTGCATTAAAAGTAGATAATCAGGAGGTTGTTATTTCAACAGATGATGTGGAGATAATTTCTGAAGACATCCCGGGTTGGTTGGTTGGTAATGAGGGCAGACTAACTGTTGCATTGGATATTACTATAACCGATGAGCTTCGTAAAGAGGGGATAGCACGTGAATTGGTAAACAGGATACAGAATCTGAGAAAATCCAAGGAGTTCGAGATAACTGACAGAATTGTAGTTAAAATTGTGTCTAATCCTGCTACTGATGAAGCAGTGACTGATAATTCAGAGTATATAAGAAACCAAGTACTCGCAGATGAAATATTGATTGTAAACGAACAGCTTGATGATGTTATAGAAATAGATGATATTTCACTGACAATCAGTATTCAAAAAAACAGTTGAGAAATATTTGATTTATTATGTATATTTGTGTTGAAATTTGCACGTGAACATTTAAAAATGTGGGTTGTTGTATTTAAACTCTGATTCCAGAAGACACCAGCCAAAAAATAATTTATTATGAGCAAAAAGACGAGATATTCAGCCGAGGAATTAGAAGAATTCAGGGCAATAATTAATGAAAAACTGGAGGTTGCAAAACAAGAGTACGAAAACTACAGAGCAGCTGTAACCAACGCTGATGGTAACGATACTATTGATACATCTCCAACTTATAAAGTTCTAGAAGAGGGTGCTTCTACACTCTCTAAGGAAGAAGCCGGCCGATTGGCACAACGTCAGATGAAATTCATTCAGAATCTTCAGGCTGCTCTCGTACGCATAGAGAACGGGACATACGGAATATGTCGTGAAACAGGGAACTTGATTCCTAAAGAGCGTCTACGTGCTGTTCCTCATGCTACTCTGAGCATCGAAGCAAAGTCAAAAAAAAGAAGATAGGCAATCTTATGTGTATATCTGAAATTTTATCTGAAAGTAAAATATGAAGAGTCGTAGAGATAAGACGTTAGTCGCTATCTTGGTTGTTTTTTTGGTATTGCTCACCGACCAGCTCTCAAAGATATGGATTAAGACGAATATGGAATTATACGAAACCATCCATATTACTGATTGGTTTAAGATTTATTTCGTAGAAAATAATGGAATGGCTTTTGGGATTGAAGCAGGAGGGAAGTTGTTCTTGTCACTTTTCCGTATAATAGCTGTAACCTTTATTGTCATCTATCTTAATAAATTGATAAAACAGGGATTCAAAAAAGGATTCATTGCTTGTGTGGCATTAATACTTGCAGGTGCTTCGGGTAATATTATCGACAGTATCTTTTATGGAGTAATTTTCGAAGCTAGCTACCCGGGTCATATAGCATCTTTTGTTCCATGGGGCGAAGGTTATTCTACTCTCCTCCACGGAAAGGTTGTGGATATGTTGTATTTCCCCCTTTTTAGCGGTACATTTCCCGAATGGGTGCCGTTTTTTGGAGGTGAAGATTTTCTTTTCTTTAGATTTATCTTCAATATTGCTGACTCTGCAATAACTGTTGGCGTAATTTTATTGCTGTTATTTTACAGAAAGACTTTATCTTATTCGCTGTTATCGAAATCCGAACGTGAGAAGTTTGATAAAGAGCATCAAGAAAAAACAATTGAAAGTGAAACCTAAAGCTGTTTCGAATCTTTTATTGCTCATAGTCATGGGTATACTGATATCTTCTTGTCAGAACAGACCAAAGGAGGTATTGAACAGAAAAAGAATGGAACAGTTGATGTATGATGTTTATATTGCCGAAGCGACTATTGAACATGACTATGAGAGCTTTAACTCATCAGAAAAAAAAGAAGCATATATAAATAAAGTTTTTGCTGAGAACAATGTAACTCAGGCACAGTGGGATTCTTCATTGTCGTGGTATTCTGATAAAATTGACCTGTATCTGAAAATGAATGACTCTGTTAAAGCAAGGCTAAAGCGTGCTCAGTCAGATATTGATAAAAAAATAAGTCAACTTCAGTCACAATCTTTCATGCCCGATACAGAGATTTATTCTGCATCTTATATTCCACTGACCTATTCTTTTAACATGCCGGGAAGTCGCAGTAAAGGTTTCCGATTTCAACTTGATTCAACAGAAATATCAAGTAACATACCAAACAACTATTTCTCTTTTAATCTAAATGCTATAGGAGTGCCAACTTCAGAGACCAACAATCTGAAATATGCACTGATTCTTGTATATAATGACACCACCATCTACAAAGTTGAAAATATTGATGAAAACAGGAATTACGGTATTCCTGTTTCAAAGTATGTAAACAATGATACGCTTATACAAATATTCGGATTTGTACATTTAGAAACTCTTCCGGGTATAACTCCAAATATTCAGTTATATGATATATATTTAGGAAGTCAATAGTCAGTTATTAAATACTAAATTTAACAAATAATAATCATAACTAAACACATCATGGAAAAGAAAAGAGTTTACACCTTTGGAAACGGCAATGCTGAAGGTCGTGCAGATATGAAAAATCTGCTCGGTGGCAAAGGAGCTAATCTTGCCGAAATGAATCTTATAGGGGTGCCGGTACCTCCCGGTTTCACCATAACTACTGAGGTTTGTACCGAATATAATGAATTGGGTCGTGATTACGTGATCAACATTTTAAGGAACGAAGTAGAGAATGCTATCGTTCAAATTGAAAAGCTGACAGGCACAAAATTTGGAGATAAGGATAATCCGTTGCTTGTATCCGTTCGCTCTGGTGCCCGTGTTTCTATGCCTGGAATGATGGACACAGTATTGAATCTTGGCCTAAACGATGATGCTGTGGGAGGTATTGCAAAGAAATCCGGTAACGAACGTTTTGCATGGGATTCATATCGTCGTTTTGTACAGATGTACGGGGATGTTGTTTTAGGATTAAAGCCTCAGAGCAAGGAAGATATCGACCCTTTTGAAGAGATAATGGAAGAGATGAAAGCTTCAAAGGGTATTGAACTGGATACTGAAATTACTACGGACGACCTCAAACAGCTGGTTAAGTTGTTCAAGGCAGCAGTAAAAGAAAATACAGGCAGGGAGTTCCCTGTAAGTCCGTGGGACCAGTTGTGGGGTGCCATTTGTGCTGTTTTTGACAGTTGGATGAATGAGCGTGCTATTCTTTATCGTAAAATGGGCAATATTCCGGAAGAGTGGGGCACTGCCGTGAACGTACAGGCTATGGTCTATGGTAACATGGGCAGGACATCCGGTACTGGTGTTGCTTTTACCCGCGATGCTGCAACTGGGGAGGATATATTTAACGGTGAATATCTTTTAGATGCACAGGGTGAGGATGTAGTATCAGGTGTGCGTACTCCGCAACAGATAACAATAGAAGGGTCACGCAGATGGGCTAAAATGAAGGGTATATCTGAAGAAGAGCGTCAGGCCAAATTCCCTTCACTTGAGGAGGCGCTTCCGGAATGTGCTGCAGAGTTGATTGAGGTACAACAGAAGCTTGAAGACTACTTTAAAGATATGCAGGACCTTGAATTTACTATTCAGGATGGTAAACTATGGTTGTTGCAAACACGCAGCGGAAAGCGTACCGGTGCAGCAATGATCAAAATTGCCATTGACATGTTGCATGCAGGACAAATTGATGAGAAAACTGTACTGAAAAGATGCGATCCTGAAAAACTTGATGAACTTTTGCACCCTGTCTTTGATAAAAATGCACTTAAAAAGGTAAAACCAATAACTCACGGACTGCCTGCATCACCCGGTGCAGCTGCCGGTCAGGTTGTTTTTCATGCAGATGAAGCTGAAGAATGGAATAAAGAGGGTAAAAAGGTGATTCTTTGCCGAATTGAGACATCTCCCGAAGATCTCAGAGGTATGTCGTCAGCTCAAGGCATTCTTACATCACGCGGGGGAATGACTTCCCATGCTGCTGTAGTAGCACGCGGTATGGGTAAATGTTGTGTTTCAGCAGCCAATAATCTTATTATTGATTATAAAGCACGTTCACTTTCAATAAATGGAAAGGTTTTGAACGAGGGCGACTGGCTATCACTTGACGGTTCAACAGGAAATGTTTACGAAGGCAGGATACCGACTCAGGATGCTGAACTGGATAACAACTTCACTGAGCTTATGTCTTTAGCTGAGAAATATGCCCGTATGGATGTAAGGACTAATGCCGATACACCAAAAGATGCAACTGTCGCTCGTAATTTTGGAGCTAAGGGAATTGGGCTCTGTCGTACTGAACACATGTTTTTTGAAGAGGATAAGATTGTTCCGATGCGTGAAATGATCCTTTCAAAAGACGAAGAAGGGCGTCGTGAGGCTCTTGAGAAACTATTGCCTCTGCAGAAGAAGGACTTTATAGGCATTTTCAGAGCAATGGACGGACTCCCTGTAACTGTGAGATTACTGGATCCTCCTTTACATGAGTTTGTTCCTCATGACGAAAAAGGGCAAATGGAGATGGCTAAGGTGATGGGTATTTTATATAAAGATATACACGAACGAGTGGAAGGTCTTATGGAATCCAATCCTATGTTGGGTCTGCGTGGCTGCCGTCTTGGCAACCTTTATCCTGAAATTACTGAAATGCAAACCCGGGCTATCATTGAGGCTGCTCTTGAGCTGAAAGAAGAAGGTATTGTAGTAATACCTGAGATTATGGTGCCTCTTACCGGCATTGTTTTTGAGTTTAAAGCTCAGAAAGATATAATAGAAGCTACAATTCAGAAGGTGTTTGCAGAGAAGAACGATTCAGTTGAATATAAGATAGGTACAATGATTGAGATTCCAAGAGCAGCATTAACGGCTCATAAGATTGCAAAAGAAGCAGATTTCTTCTCATTTGGAACTAACGACCTGACACAGATGACTTTCGGTTACAGTAGGGATGATGTTGCAAAATTCCTTCCTATGTATTTGGATAAAGGAATTCTAAAACAGGATCCGTTTGCAGTTTTAGACCAAAATGGTGTAGGACAACTTGTGCGAATGGCTGTGCAGAAAGGTCGTGAAGTTAAGCCTACTCTAAAATGCGGTATTTGTGGTGAGCATGGGGGAGAACCTTCTTCAGTGAAGTTCTGTCATACCGTGGGGTTGAATTATGTTTCCTGTTCTCCTTTCCGTGTACCAATTGCACGTTTAGCGGCAGCACAGGCAGCTATAGAAGGTTAATCAGAGGTAACAGTTTATATGAATTTTGCAGAGACGTCATGATTGGCGTCTCTGCCTGCTTATAACTACTTTTAACCATCGAGTTGTTTGGCTGTTAAGGGTATTATACTTACTTTTACAAGAATAATTCTTAAGCCGATTTATGAAATCTAAAGTAACTATATTATTAATTCTGGGGGCATTAATCACTTCTCAGTTCGTTAAATCTCAGAATAACGTGATTGATGAAATTGTATGGGTTGTAGGTGATGAAGCTATCCTGAAATCTGAAGTTGAAGAATACCGCAAAGATCTGCTGATGCAAAATCAGCGTATTGAAGGTGATCCATATTGCTTTATACCTGAGCAGCTTGCAATACAGAAGCTTTTCCTGGACCAGGCAAAGCTGGACAGTATAGAAGTGACTGAGTCTAATATTTCCCGTGATCTTGAATATTATGTAAATAATTATATCACATCGATTGGGTCTGTTGAAAGACTTGAAGAATACTTTGGAAAAAGTCTGTCTGCCATCCGTGAAGATTTAAGAAACCAGATCAGGGAGCAACAGATTGTTCAGAGTGTACAACAGAAGCATTTTGGCAATATTCAGCTCTCACCATCTGAAATACGTAAATATTACAATGACTTGCCACAGGATAGTCTTCCGTTTATCCCAACAACTATTGAGGTTCAGATAATTACGGCAGAGCCTAAAATCCCTCTTGAAGAAATTGATAAAGTTAAGGCTAGACTGAGAGAATATACTGAACAGGTGAATAGTGGTGCAAGAGAATTTTCTACACTGGCACTACTGCACTCTGAAGACCCCTCCGCAATTCAAGGTGGTGAACTCGGATTTATGCCACGTTCACGATTTGTACCCGAATTTGCCAATGTGGCATTTGCTTTAAATGATCCGGGTAAAGTGTCGAATGTTGTTGAAAGTGAGTATGGATTTCATATAATTCAGCTTATAGAACGCAGGGGAGAGATGGCAAATTTCCGACACATACTGCTTAAGCCAAAAGTTCCAAAAGAGTCGCTTGATACTGCAATTGTCAGGCTTGATTCAATAAGAACAGGTATAATAGATAAAAAAATAACATTTGATGACGCGGCAACCTATTTGTCGGCTGATAAAGATACCCGCAATAACAAAGGGATAATGGTAAATCCCACTCAAAACAGTCCAAATGCAGGTACACCCCGTTTTGCCCTTAATGAGCTTAATCAGGATATTGCTAAGATTGCAGGAGAGATGAAAACCGGCGAGATTTCAGAACCATTTCTCATGATTAATGATAAAGGACGTCAGGTTGCCGCAATGGTGAAAATTACAAACCGTAATGAAGGTCACCGTGCAAATATCAATAATGATTATCAAATAATTAAGCAGATGGCCGAATATGCCCGAAAACAGGAGATGGTTGACGTATGGCTTCAGGATAAGATTGATAAAACATACGTACGTATCGATCCGGATTGGCAAAAATGTGAGTTCAAATATTCAGGTTGGACCAAGTAACAGTTTTTTTCAGTTGAGATGAAAAAACAATCCTCTAAATACTTAAAGGAAAGCACACTTATTCTTAGTGTGCTGTTTGTTTTTATATTATCTGTCAAAGCACAGCAAACAGTTACAACAAATCCTCCCCAGAAAGTACAAGAAAATACAAAAACAGGAGAATCAATTACAGAAGAAGGCGTAACACGTGTAATTGAATTGCGTCAGGCCGATTTATGGAGTAAAAGGTCCGGGTCTGATGCGGAGATTCTTACAGGAAACGTAATATTTTTCCATGAAGGTGCTTTTATGTATTGCGACAGCGCTTACCTGTTTCAGCAAACAAATTCATTTGAAGCGTTTAGCAATGTGAGTATGGAGCAGGGAGATACCATTTTTGTTTATGGAGACTATCTCTATTATGACGGTAATACCAGACTGGCACGACTTCGTGATAACATAAGAATGGAAGATCAGACTGCAACACTGTTTACTGATAGTCTGGATTACGATCGTATGACTAACCTTGGATACTATTTTGAGGGAGGAATGCTTGTGGATGAGGAAAATGAACTAACTTCATTTTGGGGACAGTATGCTCTCGACACAAAGGAAGCTTTATTCAGCGATAGTGTTAAGCTTGTAAATGAAGATTATATAATTTATGCTGATACTTTGAAATATAACACCGAATCAAAAATTGCCGATATTCTTGGACCATCCCGAATAGTTTCAGACAGTGGTTATATTTATACTAATAATGGCTGGTACAATACAGTTACCGAGGATTCACGACTTTTGGACCGATCACAGGTATATAGCAATGACGGAACTAAAGTGTTAATTGGTGACACTATATATTATAACAGGATTACAGGTGAGGGAGAAGTCTTTGGCGATATGTTCCTTGAGGATACTGAGAGAAAAGGTATCATAATAGGGAACTACGGTTTTTACAATGAAAAAACCGAATATGGACTTGCAACTGACTCTGCTTATGCTATAGACTACTCAGGTCAGGACAGTCTTTTTTTGCATGGTGATACACTTGTTATGAGTACAGATTCGACTTTTCGCGATATTAAAGCATATTACGATGTAAGATTCTATAGGTCGGATATTCAGGGAGTATGTGATTCGATACATTACTCTTCACGAGACTCTATGATTTATATGATCGGATCTCCGGTTGTGTGGAACGAAAATAATCAGATATCAGGGTATCAGATTAATGTTCACATGAATGATTCGACAATTGAAAAAGCTCTAGTGAAAGATTATGCAATGGCTATTCAGGACAGGGGACAGGGTAGTCAGTACAATCAATTGAGCGGTAGGGATATGACAGCATTCTTCAGAGATGGAAAAATTTATAACGTACTGGTTGAGGGGAATGCTGAGTCACTTTATTATCTTGTAGAAGAAGATAGCACTATTATTGGACTTAATAAAACAGAAAGTCCATATCTCTCCATGGATATTGAAAATGAAAAAATAAAAAGGCTAAAACTATGGCCTGCAACTACGGCAGTAACAACACCTTTACCGCAGCTGCTTCCGGGCCAAGACAGACTCGAAAGGTTCGTCTGGCTTGATTATTTACGTCCAATCAGTCCTTCAGATATTTTCCGCAGTAACATAAAGAAAAGTGAAGATGCTGAAGAACAGCCTCAAAGGCGTTTTGAGAGGGAAGACATCACCCTGTGATTTAACAGTTTTATGATTATATTACATTCATCATATAACAGCAAATCGGATTACTCTTAAAAATATTGACGTTTTGTCTTTTTTACAATGATTATCTATATTTGTAACTATCAAATATTTACTTACAATGGGAATGTTTTTTTTCTACAATAATCGAAAACCTCGTAAATTTAATTATAAACCAATTCTTTATGATCCTGAGGAGGATGCACGTAAGGAAAGGTTGAAAAATCGTATTGAAGCTGTTAAAAGAGAGATGGGTGTTTTGCCTGAAAAAGTTGAGGTTGAAAAGAAAGATTTTAAAACTGAGTTTGTTTCGCAAACACGTCATTTAAAGAAACGTAAAGATAGAGTTGAAACAGGAAAAAGCACCTTTGTGGCTAATAACGGATTACTTATAATTATAGCTTTAATCCTTTTAGCTATTTTCTTCTTCTGGCTTTTGCGATAAAAACGGTTTAAATTATATATGACAGATATCATTCATCTTCTGCCAGATTCCATCGCTAATCAAATTGCTGCCGGTGAAGTAATTCAACGGCCCTCTTCAGTGGTTAAGGAACTGGTGGAGAATTCTATAGATGCGGGAGCGGAAAATATTCAAATTATAATAAAAGGTGCAGGCAGAACGCTTATAAGTGTTATTGACGATGGCAAAGGTATGTCTGCCACCGATATGAGAATGGCTTTTGAGAGGCATGCAACTTCTAAAATAAAGAGTGCAGATGATCTTTTTGCACTTACAACAATGGGTTTTCGAGGTGAAGCATTACCATCAATAGCTGCTATTTCACAGGTTGAGGTTAAGAGTCGCAGAGAAGAAGATGAACTTGGTTCATTATTGATTATTTCTGGCTCTAAGCTTGAAAAGCAAGAAGTTGTGGTTTGTGGTACAGGTACTTCAGTTACAGTAAAAAACATTTTTTACAATGTGCCTGCACGAAGAAAATTCCTTAAATCAAATGAAACTGAACGTCGTAATATCTTTAATGAGATAGAGCGTATTGCTTTAGTGCATCCAAATATTGAATTTTCTCTTATTGAAAATGATGTAGAAACACTACATCTTGCCAAAACGGGATTAAAGCAGCGTATAGCACAGTTGGATGGTAAAAGTGTTCTGCAGCAATTAATTGAAATTGAGGAGGAAACAACTCTTGGCAGGATTTATGGATACGTATCAAGACCTGAATATGCAAAGAAGCGCAACTCAAGGCAGTTTTTCTTTGTAAACAACAGATATATTCGTCATCCTTATTTTTACAAAGCAGTTATGACTGCATTTGAACAGCTTATTTCTCCAAATGAGAAGCCTAGCTTCTATATTTATTTTGAGGTAGACCCTGAATCTCTTGATGTTAATATCCATCCGACAAAAACTGAAGTTAAGTTTGAGAATGAACAGGCTTTGTGGCAAATTCTTATGGTTACTGTAAAGGAGTCTCTTGGCAAGTTTAATGCTGTACCCAGTATTGATTTTGACAGAGAGGATGCACCGGAGATTCCGGTTTTTGATCCTTCAGTGCGTACTCCAATGCCAAAAGTAAATATTGACCCTTCTTATAACCCTTTTCACACTTACAAACCTGAATCTACAAGAGCATCAGCTCCTGCTTTTGGATGGGAAAAGCTGTATAAAGGTTTTGAAAAAGAAGAAATACCTGAGGAAGTGACTACAGTAAAAACTCTTCAAAATATCCCGGAAACAGATCTTTATCCAGAACATTATCAGTATAAACAAAAATATATACTGACTTCAGTAAAATCTGGATTAATGATTATTGATCAGCAAAGAGCTCATATCCGTATATTATTTGAGAAGTATCTCGCCCAGATAAGAAACAGAAAAGGAGTTTCGCAGCGTGTGTTGTTTCCTGAAATCCTTGAACTTACTGCATCAGAATCAGCAGCCCTTCCTTCTATAATGGATGACCTTGTAGCTCTTGGCTTTGAATTGAGTGACTTGGGTAATAATTGTTATGCAGTTCAGGGAGTCCCATCAGAAATAGAAAATATAAAACCGGGGCAAGTTATTAGGTCTATGATAAATAACAGTCTGGAAACTGGCAGTGATGTTAAATCCGAAATACAGGAATCTATAGCTTTGTCACTAGCCAGACTAACTGCAATACCTTATGGCAGAACACTTACTGCCGAAGAGATGCTTCTGATTGTGAGTCAGCTTTTTGCATCTCCTTCTCCATCATATACCCCAGATGGACAAAAAGTTGTAAGTTTGTTTACTGATGCCGAAATTGAAAAGAAAATGCACTAATTATAATTACCATTCAAAACAAAGATTATGGAATACTCTTACTGTGGAACAACCGGATTACAGCTGCCCAAAATATCATTGGGTTTGTGGCACAACTTTGGATTTGTGGATGATTACGAAACTGCACGAGAAATGATTTTATTTGCCTTCGAAAATGGTGTAACTCATTTTGATCTGGCTAATAATTACGGACCGCCTCCTGGTTCTGCCGAATCTAACTTTGGGAAAATTTTAAAAGAAAATCTCTCATCACATCGCGACCAGATGATAATTTCATCTAAAGCGGGATACTATATGTGGGAAGGTCCGTATGGTGACGGTGGATCAAGGAAGTATCTGATGGCGAGTATCAATCAGAGTCTGAAACGTACCGGATTGGAATACTTTGATATATTTTATTCACACAGGTATGACAAAAATACACCATTAGAGGAGACAATGCAGGCTTTGGTAGATATAGTGCGTCAGGGGAAAGCACTCTATGTTGGTTTATCAAATTATCCTCCCGTACAGGCCAGAATAGCATTGAATTATTTAAATGAAAGAGACGTGCCATGTTTGATATTTCAACACAAATACAGCATGTTTAATCGCCAGCCTGAAGATGAGATTCTGAGTATTACCAAGGAGTACGGTGCCGGTTTTATTGCATTCTCTCCTTTGGCACAGGGGCTGTTGACTGATAAATATCTACATGGTATCCCAAATGATTCACGTGCAGCAATACCGAATGGTTTTCTTAGGAAAGAACAGGTTTCTCCCTTTTTGATTGAAAAGGTAAAACAGCTGAATGAGATTGCAGGTGAACGCGGTCAGACTATGGCAGAGATGGCTCTTGCATGGGCTTTGAGAGATCCAAGGGTTACATCACTTATTGTTGGGACCAGAAATACCACCCAACTAAAGTATAACATAAATGCACTGCAGAATCTTAGTTTCACAAAAGAAGAACTAATTAAAATAGATACTATTCTTGAAGGTGCTACTTTATAATTTTGCGTAACAACTGTAAATGAAAAGATGTCTTTTATTAACGATACTTTTTATTCTGTTTTTATCTTGTGAGGATAATACACCACGGCTGACAATACCGTATGCACCTGTGAATTTCACTGTTGACTTAAATAGTTACGATTATTCCTTAAGAGAAAGTCTCTCATTTAAGATTTTTACTGAAACCGAGCGAAGGTTCGACTCGGACAGGTTTGGCTACGCAGGCTTGCTTGTCGTTGCTGATGTAACCGGTAGTACGATATATGCTTATGATCTGTGTTGTCCTTATGAAGATAACAGGAATATTAAAGTTGAGCCAACAGGTGATGGAAAGGCAATATGCTACGAATGTAAATCAGTATTTGATATTATGCGCGGGCATTCAGGTCTTGGCTTTGGAACACCAGTAAGTGGACCATCTGAAGAACCGTTGCAAAGTTACCTAGTTTATTCATCACGACCTGATGTTTACGAAGTAGTAAACTCTGCTGTGAAAAATAAATGACTAATTTTTTCAATAAAATCAAAACAAAACGGATACTTTTATTGTTATTCTTGCGTCCTGATTTTTTAATTTAAAATGGTATTCTCTTTAAGATTTTCTTTATTACCATTTTTTTAATTTTATTTGATGAGAAAAGTCTACACGTTTTCTGTTTTACTGGTTATCGGTCTTATTCTTTCACAAATTTTACCTCCTTTTTTAGGAGAAGGCTTCCCTGCATTTAAATTAATTTCAAATTCTTTACTATATATTTCTCTTGCCTTTATCATGATAAATGTAGGGCGTGAGTTTGAGTTAAATAAAAAGTACTGGCGCAGTTACACCCTCGATTATGGTGTTGCGATGGGAGCTGCTGCATTTCCATGGATTCTGGTAGCATTGTATTATCTCTTTGCTATTGCACCCCCTGAAATGAGAATATGGCAAAATGGGGATGCCTGGAAAGAGACATTTCTGCTTAGCCGTTATGCTGCTCCAACTTCTGCAGGAATATTGTTTACAATGTTGGCAGCTGCCGGGTTGAGGCATACCTGGGTTTATAAAAAAGTGCAGGTACTTGCTATTTTTGATGATCTGGATACTATACTCCTGATGATACCACTTCAGATTCTGATGATAGGTATGCGCTGGCAGATGTTTGTAATTCTTATAGTTGCAGTAGTACTTATCTGGTTGGGCTGGAAGAAAATGAATACTTACAATATGAAACAAGACTGGAAGTCAATATTGTTCTATTCCGTCCTTCTTTATATTGTAATTGAAGGTCTATATCGCATAACAACTCATTTTTACGGACATGAAGGTGGCATACATATAGAAATTTTACTTCCTGCTTTTATCCTGGGAATGATTATGAAAGGAAAACATCCTCCAGTACCGGATGTGAAAGAAACGAAAGTAGCAAATTCCATTTCCTACATTTTTATGTTGCTTGTTGGGTTGAGTATGCCACTGTTCATAGGAGTAGACTTTAGTACAGAGGCAGCACTTTCAACATCAGTTATTTCTAAGATACCCATGCCCCATTGGAGTATAATAGCGATGCATGTATTTCTAGTTACTATTATTTCAAACATTGGCAAGTTATTTCCTCTGTTTTTCTACAAGGACAGAAGGTTTGCCGAGAGACTTGCCATTTCTGTAGGAATGTTTGCGAGAGGAGAGGTTGGTGCAGGAGTTCTTTTCATTGCAATTGGATATCAAATCGGAGGGGTATTATTAGTTGTTTCTGTTTTGGCAATGTGTTTGAACCTTTTACTGACAGGAATATTCATCACTTATGCTAAAAAGTTGACACTAGTTTCTTCAGGCGAGACCTCAAAATAAAACCTTTAAACTTGATAAATAAAAAAAATCAAAGAGAACTGTAAAAATGTTTCTAAAATACTTTGTAAATTAAAGAAACATTTTTACTTTTGTAGTCGCAAAAACAAACTGTGCTGGAGAGCATCGATTTGATTAAACATATTGCGGAAGTAGCTCAGTTGGTAGAGCACGACCTTGCCAAGGTCGGGGTCGC
>ENA-UOOM01001290-UOOM01001290.1-fermentation-metagenome-genome-assembly--contig:-NODE-1290-length-24521-cov-5.712295_pt1 | contig 24521 bp, 21 predicted proteins | sample MGYA00245781_ERZ724031 | MGnify/ENA primary metagenome ERZ724031 (study PRJEB28704, sample SAMN03018317) | fermentation metagenome | biome: anthropogenic terrestrial biome; feature: soil; material... | reverse complement strand
CCGGTACCGTTGGCGTGCCTGTGTGTCTGAATTGTTGGTTATTCAGGAGACACTAGGGTAAGTATAAGCTGAGCATCAAATGCATTACTAGTTTACTAGTAATTACATGAGAAGCAAGCGTTATACACATAAAAGACGGAATAATTCAGCATGCAAAATGCTAATACTTCCTCCACACCATCCGATCAACAATTCCAGTATAACTCTGAATAATTTTCACAACCTTGATACTGACATTCTCATCTACATAATCTGGTACAGGGATGCCCAGGTCGCCATTTTTGTTCATTGCAACCGCCACGTCTACCGCCTGTAGGACCTGCTCAGTAGTTATGCCTGCCAGGATGAAGTTCCCTTTATCCAACGCTTCGGGACGCTCTGTTGAAGTACGGATGCAGACAGCGGCGATTGGCTGCCCGACGCTCAGGAAGTAGGATGCTTCCTCAGGTAAAGTTCCCGAGTCAGAAACAACCGCAAAAGCGTTCATCTGCAGATGATTGTAGTCATGAAAGCCCAATGGTTCGTTCTGAATGACATGAGGATGGAATTTGAACTCCCGCTGCTCAATGAACTTCTTACTTCTGGGATGACAAGAATACAGGATGGGCATATCGTACTTCTCTGCCATGGCGTTCACTGCGTTCATCAGGGAGAAAAAGTTTTTCTCGGTGTCAATGTTCTCTTCCCGGTGAGCTGACAGCAGGATATACTGGCCAGCCTTCAACCCCTGCTTTGCAAGCACATCGGATTTTTTGATGCTTTCCAAGTTTCTGGTGAGTACCTCTGCCATGGGCGAACCGGTCACGTAGGTGCGTTCCTTTGCAACACCGGACCAGTTGAGATAGCGCCTGGCGTGCTCGGAATAGCACAGGTTGACATCGCTGATGATGTCCACGATGCGGCGGTTGGTTTCCTCCGGCAGGCACTCATCAAAGCAGCGGTTGCCGGCCTCCATGTGGAAGATGGGAATGTGCAGGCGCTTGGCCCCGATGACCGACAGGCAGGAGTTGGTGTCCCCTAGCACCAGGAGGGCATCCGGCTGCTCCTGAACCATCAGTTTATAGGAGGAGGCAATGATGTTTCCGATGGTCTCCCCCAGGTCTGCGCCCACTGCATTGAGGTAATGGTCCGGCGCACGGAGGCCCAGGTCATCAAAGAACACCTGGTTCAAGGTGTAATCATAATTCTGCCCTGTGTGCACCAGGGTTTGGTTGAAGTATTTGTCACAGGCCTTGATGACCTCAGACAGGCGGATGATTTCAGGGCGAGTTCCTACGATGGTCATCAGATTCAGCTTACTCACAGCGATTTCTCCTTGGTTGCACGTTTAGTTCGAGGTCAAAATGTCCCTGATAGAATGTCATACTTCTTCAAAATACGTATCAGGTTTGTTTGGGTCAAATGCCTCATTGGCCCACATCAAGGTGACCATGTCATCGTCCCCAAGGTTTTCGATGTTGTGGGTGTAGCCCGTGGGGATGTCCACAACCCGGAGCTTGCTGCCATCCACAAAATACTTCTGCACATCTGTGCCGCCGATCCTGCGGAAACGGATGACCCCTTTGCCGTGCACCACAAGGAATTTTTCGTTCTTTGTGTGGTGCCAGTGGTTGCCCTTGGTGATGCCGGGCTTGGAAATATTGATGGACACCTGTCCCCTGTCTGGCGTGCGTAGCACCTCGGTAAAGCTCCCACGATGGTCCGAATGTGTGATCAGTGGATAGGCGAAAGCATCCTCAGGCAAGAAGGAGAGGTAGGTGGAGTAGAGCTTTTTCACGACTGGGTTGTCCAGCTGAGGAACCTGCAGGCTCCTACGAGATTTTGCAAAGCTGTGTAGCCAATCGGTAATTTCACCCAAGGTTGCCTGGTGAACTGGACGAACTTCGCAGAATTCGCCAGCTTGTGTCGGTTTCCCCTGCATGGCACGGATGAACTCAGCTACGATATCGTCGATATAAACCAGTTTAAGGGTGACTTCCCGGTCATTGACTGTTATGGGCAAGCTTCGCGCAATATTGTAGCAAAAGGTTGCAATGGCGCTGTTGTAGTTGGGGCGGGACCATTTTCCAAAGGCATTGGGCAGGCGGTAGACATACACTGGCGCCCCGGTCTCTTGACCGTAAAGGAACATCAGATCCTCCCCCGCCTTCTTGCTTTGACCATAGGGATTGTCCAAAGCCGCCTGGGTGGAGGAAGTTATCAGCACCGGTGCTTTGTTTTCATGCTCTTTTAGGGTGTCCAACAAGGTAGAGGTGAAGCCGAAATTGCCTTCCATGAACTCGGAGGTCTCTTTGGGGCGGTTGACCCCTGCAAGATGGCAAACAAAATCCGCCTGACTGCAATAAACGTCCAGCAGGTTCGGGTCCGTATCCAAGTCAAAGGGAAGCAGTGTCAGGTCCTGGGCCAAGCCATGGCTTTTGTCTTTGCCGTCCCGGATTGCCTCCAGGGTTGCAATCAGGTTTTTACCCATGAAACCTTCTGCGCCGGTGATCAGTATCTTCATTTTCTGTCCTTCCAGGCTGCCAATTCCTGCTGAATGTAAGGAAGGGTCAACAGCTTTTCCTTTACCGCTTCCACATCCATCAGCTCTGTGTTGTTGCTGTTGAACTCGGTTAGGGTCTCCTGCTTCTCCTGCGCCTGGGAGAAGAACTTCTCGTAGTTCAAGCCACGCTTGTCGATGGGCACGCGGTAAAAATTGCCAAGATCAATAGCAGTTCCGCACTCTTCGTTGGTGAGCAAAGTCTCGTAGAGCTTTTCGCCGTGGCGGATGCCGATTTCACGGACTTCATGGTCTGGCTTGAACAGCTCGGTTACCGCCTTGGTAAGCGTACCGATGGTGCATGCCGGGGCTTTTTGTACCAGGATATCGCCGCTGTGACCATGCTCAAAGGCAAAGAGCACCAGGTCCACCGCCTCGTCCAGGGTCATGACAAAGCGGGTCATGTTGGGGTCGGTTACCGTGATAGGCTTGCCTGCTTTGATTTGCTCAATGAACAGCGGCACAACAGAACCGCGGCTGCACAATACGTTGCCATAGCGAGTGCAGCAAATTTTGGTTTTGTCAGGCTTGACCGTCCGGCTCTTGGCCACAATCACCTTTTCCATCATGGCCTTGCTGGTTCCCATGGCATTGACGGGATAGGCCGCTTTGTCTGTTGACAGACAGATCACCGCCTTAACCCCTGCATCGATGGCCGCTGTGAGCACATTGTCGGTTCCGATTACGTTTGTCTTCACCGCTTCCAGCGGGAAAAACTCACAGGAGGGCACCTGCTTGAGGGCCGCGGCATGGAAAATATAATCAACACCGTGCATGGCGTTGCGGATCGATGCCAGGTCTCTCACGTCGCCGATGTAGTAGCGAATTTTATCCGCAACTTCAGGATGTTCCGCCTGGTACAAGTGACGCATGTCGTCCTGCTTTTTCTCATCCCGAGAGAATATGCGGATTTCCTTGATATCCGTGTACAAGAAGCGGTCAAGGACCGCATTACCGAAGGAGCCGGTGCCGCCGGTGATAAGTAGCGTTTTTTTGATCATATCCATATAGTTTATCATTCCTTTCGCTTCCGATTTGCACTATCTAAAACACAATAGAATCATCCTTACAAAGTGATAAGACGGGCTTCACACTACTATTCCCTAATAACAATCCCATAATCAGAAGTTTCTAGAAAACACTTAAGTATTAGTTGAAGACTTTATTCCAGAGTCTGATGCTCGCTACCACTAGCCGTGGCGCCACATTGTACTTCATTGAATAATATAGCACAACATCCAAGATTCTCATCTTCTTGCTTCCATATAGTTTCAAGCTTTCCAGTTTTGCCTTATGCATGTCACCAGCGCTTACGAAGATTGAAATACGTTTTCTGGCGTACTTTTTGGTAATCAACTCTTTTACATCTTTTTCTTCAGGAATTTTCATGCTGTTTATCGTTTCCAACAGAATCTCTTCGTGAGCATTCAAAGTAAGGAGCTTTGCAGTTTGATCTTCTCCCCTCATGCAATCTGAAACACTGCCCGCTCTTTCTACAAAATAGAACATAGGTTTTGGGACATAACCAGACCTATAGTGGTAGAACATTGGCAATAAAAGTTGCCAGTTCTGACCAGCCCTGGACTCAAAAATTTCCCTTTGAGGGTTTATACGATCAAAATCAGCTGTTTTGAGCATAGCACATCCAAAATGAAAATGCTTTTCTAGTATTGCATTGTAAAACAATTTCTGTTCAGTCCGATCGATCCGTCCTGTTTCCATTCTACCAATGATGGTAGATGGGTTGTTTTCATTAACAATGTAACCATCGCACCGAATGATTGAGAATTGCGGTGATTCCTGAAACTTTTTTACCTTGGCACTGACATAGTTAGGAGAATAGTAATTATCGGAATCACACCATGTAAACAAATCACCACTGATTAGTTTTAAACCTGAATTTATTGCCCCGCCAATGCCTTTGTTTTCTTGATATTTGTAACACAGAATATAGTTACGCTCTGAAAACTTGCTGGCATATTGCTTTACAATTTGGTTTGTTGCATCTGTAGATCCATCGTCAACAATAATCTGCTCAATGGCCGGATAATCCTGCTGAAGAACAGAATCTAAGTATCTGGTCAAAAACCTTTCTGAATTATAACAAGGTGTTACAATGCTAACTAATGGGTTGCTCATATCCAATCAGCCCCTTCATGGTTCTAAAGTTGTTCGATTATAACAGATCTCAGATTGCAAAGCTCCTGCTGAAATTCTATTATATGAGTACGCATTTGGCACTATCGTTACCAGACCCGAAATTGAAGTGAGTAGGAAGTGGTAAAGGACTACATTTCCTAAGGAACCGATATCGCCGGTTAATTGGAGTGTTCTATACTTGTCTTGCATTTTGCCGCCAAAAGAATTAGTCACGGTTAAAGACATCCCTAGTGTAAACTTTGTCTTCAACATCCTTAAGCTCGTCACTATTACGATTAGCTATGATAACATCACAAATCATCTTGAACTGCTCCAAGTCTCTGATGACTTGACTATTAAAGAAATGCTCATCTCTTAAGGTGGGCTCGTAGATAATAACCTCCACTCCCTTGGCCTTTATACGCTTCATCACACCTTGGATGCTACTTTGGCGAAAGTTATCTGAATTGGTTTTCATAGTTAAGCGGTATAAGCCAATAACAGGATTCGTTTTGCTTGGAAAACCAGCTTTAGTTAAGATACGCTCAGCTACAAAATCCTTTCTGGTCCGATTGGAGTCAACAATTGCCCGGATGATATTGTTAGGCACGTCACTATAGTTAGCAAGCAATTGCTTAGTATCCTTTGGTAGACAATAGCCACCGTAGCCGAATGATGGGTTGTTGTAATGGGACCCGATTCGAGGGTCCAAGCCAACACCGGTGATAATATCCCGGGTATTTAGTCCCCGAACTTCAGCATAGGAATCCAATTCATTGAAAAAGCTGACACGTAGTGCAAGATAGGAGTTGGAAAAAAGTTTGACTGCCTCCGCCTCGGTAGAGTTCATGAGCAAAATGTCAATATCTTCTTTTATAGCTCCTTCTTTTAGCATCTCAGCGAACTGTCGAGCTTTTCCCTTCAGGTGACCATTTTGAGCAGGAATCCCCACAATGATGCGGCTGGGATAAAGATTGTCGTACAGAGCTTTGCTCTCCCGCAAAAACTCTGGAGAGAAAAGCAATTGGTCACAATTCAACCGCTTCACAAGGGCATCAGTATATCCCACAGGCACAGTCGACTTAATTATGATCACTGCCTTTCGATTAACAGCCATCACTTGCTTAACAACACTCTCAACAGATTTTGTGTTGAAATAGTTTTGCTCGGGATCGTAGTCTGTGGGTGTCGATACGACCACAAATTCTGCTTGTGCATAAGCGGAATCTCCATCTAGAGTAGCTACTAGGTCGAGCGGTTTTTCTTCTAAAAATCGTTCAATTACATCATCCTGGACTGTAGACTTTCTTTGGTTAATTAAGTCCACTTTCCTCTGGACAATGTCTACTGCTGTGACACTATGGTGTTGGGCTAGCAACACTGCAATTGATAATCCAACATATCCAGTTCCCGCAACTACAATTCTCACGTGTACTCCTCCTCGAATTCTTTGTCAATATAGTATGCCCTATACCACTTTGCAAATGACCTGAGTCCATCCTGAATTGTTGTTAAAGGTTTAAAACCAAAATCCCGAACAAGAGCATCTACATCTGCATATGTCTGGTATACGTCTCCTGGTTGCATAGGAAGAAATTCGAGTTTTGCTGGCCGTTGGATAACGCCTTCTTCCATCAAGCACTTCTCAAGTGTCTTGATGAAATGGAGCAAGTTTTCTGGCTGATTGTTCCCGATGTTATAAACTTCAGCAGGAGGGGTGGATTCTGGCGGGAATTCAATCATCGACACTATCCCAGTTATGATATCATCAATATAAGTAAAGTCGCGCTTCATGTCACCTTGATTAAATACCTGAATGGGTTCCCCTTTTACTAATTTCCTCGTAAAAGAAAAATATGCCATATCTGGGCGTCCCCAAGGACCATAAACAGTGAAAAAGCGGAGGCCTGTTGTAGGGATACCATAGAGATGAGAGTAAGTATAGGCCATTAGCTCATTAGATTTTTTTGTAGCCGCATACAAACTTATGGGTTTGCTGACATCATCTTCCACCGAAAAGGGGGTTTTTTGCTGGTTTCCGTACACACTACTGGATGATGCATAAATCAAATGTTCCACGGGGTGATTTCGACAAGCCTCCAAAATGTTGAAGAAACCCACAATGTTACTGTCAATATAAGCTTGAGGATTGGTGATAGAGTAGCGTACGCCTGCTTGAGCGGCTAGGTTTACAACAATATCTGGTTGATATGATTTGAAAAGGCAGTCTATTTGTTTATTATTTGAAATATCTTCAGCTAAAAACTTGAAATCATTGTTCTCAAGCAGATCAAGTCTAGCTCGTTTTAATGTCGGGTCATAATATGCATTCAAGTTGTCAACTCCAATTACCTTTATTCCATTGCTTAGCAAGGATCTTGCGAGGTGATATCCAATAAAGCCAGCAACACCAGTGACCAACACCACCTTTCCTTTTGATCCATTTTTCATTCGTTTCATTTTTGATGTTCCTTTCATCTTCAATTCCTTCACACTTCATTAAACCCTAATCCAATTCCTTACACAAATCCTTGATCGACTTTCTCGCTGAAATTGGAATCAAATAATGCTCTGGTTTATGTCCAGCAGCGATTACTACAGCAATTCTCTCATTTCTTGGTAATCCCAGTTTTTGGGTGATAATTCTATCATCTTTACCTGACAAATCCCATTGTAAGAGACATGATCCAATATTGCAGTAATGAAGCCCAGTAACGAAACTCATTGCTGCAAGGCCCGCATTAAGGAATCCTTGATTTCGTTCTTTTGCTCCAACGATTCCAAGCATATCAAAGGTCACCAAGAAATACTCCAGCGTTTCTATGGATAACCCGCCTATTCCAGGTACGTACAGATTTAGCAATTCTTTTTTGTCGCAGTTTGTCACATGATACAATTTGCATAACTGCCGATTACATGCTGTGGGTGTAGCTCTAAAACAACTAGTGGCAAACTCCAAATCTGGCTTTGTAAGAGGACGTGATGCGTATTCTCTCACGCTATGCCTATCCAATAGATAGGATCCTTCTCCAAACTTAGGGGGATCAGAATTCATCCGCTCATCCGCACTGCACCTAACTCCAATTTGTATGTCATTCTTGACTTTATCTTTCAAAAAGTTGATAACTTCGTCGACAACCGGTTCGTTTTTCCACCCATTGTTATTAAACACTTTCGCCCACTCAAACAAAGCATTAATAGCAACTTGATACTCGAAACTGCTCGTTTCCGCATCAGCAAAATATTTACATAATCTCATAATATTCTTTACATGGCTTACCCCGAAAGGTCTGGGATTTTTGTAACTCATTCCCTTTTCTAGAAAGTGCGCCAACATCAAAACACGATAACGATACCCACCCTTTTTTTCATTCATGGGCATTGAGTATGATATTGCCATCCTAAAATCATGGAAATACTGTGCTATGAAATCAAATCTGATGCGAAGCCACATGTATAGCCGATTCAGAACTGGAATTTCTCTTATTGCATTCTTAAGAAAGTTCATTTACACCCACCTTTCATAGGAGCCCTTTGCTGTAACCGAGAGACTGTGTCATTGATTTTGTAGTGCTTGGTTTGACTCGCACTCACAACAGAGACTGAAAGCATGGCTACCTCGAAACCTCTCCTTTGCCCTACATACTATCATTGTGATGATTATCTCTACCCTTTCTGAATTCAACAATACTGGTCTCTGCAAGAGAAGCTATAGATTTGCTAGCAAAACCTTGGTTCCAATGCACTTTCTTTTTCGATCACCTGATCTTCTGCAGTAATACTTTGCGGATGCTTTATCATACTCTCTAACTCCTAAAGAAAGAAGTTTCCAGTTTTGACCAGCTCTTGACTCATGTATTTTTCGATAGCAGTTTGACTTCGATAATGATGAACAACGAACCAAGTAAGCTCCTGCAAGAGAAACAACATTTCGCTCTAGAATCAAATCTGCAAAAAATGTTTCTGCTTATCATATCGTGCATTTTTCATTAATCCAGCTCGCTTTTCAACAGAAGTTATAAATAAACAGCCTTCTGAATCCAGCCATGTAAAGTATTCACGTTTCATGTCATTTAGACCCACATTGATAGCAGCAGCTTGTCCACTGATTTCTTGAACAATATATACTAAATCTATTTCTCTTTCATCAAACTTCCGCGCATAGGATTTTAAGATGCTTTCAGTCGAATCTGTAGATCCATCATCGACAAAAATGAAGTCTATGCTCTTATAAGTTTGCCTCAAAGTTGAATCAAGCATTCTTTTCACATACAGTTTTCCATTACAGAATAGAGAAGTTATATTTGCCAAGGGCTGGTAGTCACACATCCTTACCTTTCCACCCTTTCATCTTACTTTTGGCAATACTTTTCAGATACTTAAACTCTTCGCGTCTACGAAGAAAGTAATAGAAAACTACGTTCGGAATGACCAAGGTCAGGAAACTCAAAATCACAAAAGCATAAGTGCTGTTCTGGTTTAGAACTGTGATTTTTAATGCTTCCAGTATAATGTATGGGATAATAAGTATAAATATGTAGAACGCTGAGTCCACAAAATAATCTCTTGAATTCCTGCGAAACACATCTCTATATAAAACTACCGGCCTTGCAACAGACGCGACTAACCCTTGCACTAATGTCCCTACATATATACCTATTAGTCCGATACTCCGAACAAGAATAACAGAAACCACTAGATTCACAATCGCTTGAACTACAGAAATATATTTATCCGCATCAAAAACACCTGCTGCAGATTTGAAGTTGTTAATGACAATTCTATGTCCCATCGTATAATAGTTAAGAACAATGAGTGCAATAACCTGATAAGCAAGCGTTTTGTCTGCACCAAGCCACAATGTTACAAACGGGCTAAGTAAGACCATAAATGATATTGAAGCAAACCCATAGAGCCAAAACGCAAGAAAACGATACACCTTGAAAACAGAATATTGCTTTTCAACACTTTCTGTGGCTACCAAATTGCCAAGACTAGAAATTGCAGAATTGAAAATTATATTAATGAATGTCGAAACACCGGTAATTACAAGGTTGTAATTCGAGACAAGGCCAACTGTTGAGATATTAATAAATGAGGAAATTAGTATATTGTCCGTTTGATAAACGCTGATTTCACCGATTTTGTGTACAAACAATGCTCGAATATTGCGGACTATCGGTGCTCTTTCCTCTCTTGTAAGTGGTTTTGCACTTCTTTGTTTCAATATCGGGAAATGCCGGTTAAGGTATGAGTTGGAGTATACTTTTTGGAGAAGCTGAAAAAGAGCGTCAATAAGAAGATAAATGAGAAAACTACGATATAGAACCAAAACAAGAATCTGTATGATGTAGATAATAATTCTTGAAATAGTGCTCATTAATGTTTGTATATAATTTTTTTGTAGTGCATTCAGTAGGCTAAACTTGTACGAAACTAAGTATGATGTTATGGTATTAAACAAAAACACAACATAGTAGGTAATCAATTCATTACTAGATATCGCTATGGGCTCTTTAACCAAATAGCGCAATGCAGGAATCAAACTAATACCAACAACACTAACAATGACTGCAATCCAGCGATATGAGCGCTTGTAAAGCTGCATTAACGACTTAATCATTTCCACGTCATTTTCCGCAACAGGCTTATATAGACTGAAGTTCATAGCAGTGCCAACACCTAGCTCTGTAAGTGAAAGAACACCAAGAATAGCGGAATACAATCCGTTAATACCGAGATATGTTACACCAATTGTCTTTATAAATACAGTTCTATTAACAAACGACAAAATGGTCGAGACAATCGTGGCGACATATGCATATCTTATGTTCTTGGCTGCATACTCAATTCTGCTCATTGTGCATTTTGTCCTCTTTACTTGCTATTATTTCGTCCTACTCGTTAAGGCCTCTTTAAGAAACTGAATCGCATACAATTGCTCTCTCTCTAAAAGCGATTTTAGCATCGAAAAATCAGGCGACTCGTAGTACGTACTAAGAGAGAACCTATCTTCATGCCTGTCTAACAAGCCAAACTTATTGAGCAGCGTGTCTATTCGAGATTTCATTGATGGAGTGTTCCCTTTTCGATCACAAACAATGAAGGGTTTCTCAAAAATTATTGAAAATGCTGTCCCGTGAAAAGAATCCGTAATGATAAAGGATGCAGAATCGACAAAATCAACAAACTGGTCAGGCGGAATCACAAATCTCTCATGATCTAACGGATCATTTAATGACACAACAGTCAAACCCATATTCTTAGAAACAGAGTCAATAAGCAATTTTGTATTGTTACCAATTTCTCCTAAAAAAAAGAGCAGCAGATAGGGATAGTTGGGTTTATTGGCAGGCTTTTCCACAATAGCTCGCCAATCTTCCTTCGTCAACATCATGGTTGGATCAATCAACAAAGTGGAATTCCTCCCAGTAAGAGCATGGACAATTTGTTTTCCGTCATCTTCACGCACAGACACGTAACCCATGTCACTTATGCCCTTCCTATAGTACCGATGATAGTACTTAGGCAAGGTGGAGGTGCCAAAACTCGCTGAAAATGCAACCCTCTTCCTTGGCTCAACAAACTGCAGAAAACGGAATGGATCGATTAATCCCATCTGGCTGCTCCACACTTGGTCGCTGCCAACTATAAAACAGTGATACTCCTTCGCCAATTCCTCTCTAACTACCTTGTTCATGTGGTCCACCGAAGAACATTGGATGTACTTCCTATTGAACGCTGCAAATGTAGACTCACGACCTGTTAACAGAATTGCCAATGTTGCATCCGGTTGTTCAATTGTCTCGCCATTATCCCTTTCCCTGTTGAATGCTTTAAGAACAAGTCCGCTAAGTTTGCTGTGAACAATATGCAGTATATAAGGGATTGATCTGCGCAGAACGTTCTCTAAGCGCTCACGCTTGCTCGGTACAAACTCAGAAGTTGGAAAAGTAACAGCCTCAAAGCCCAGACTTCTAACAACTTGTTGAACTGCATAGTTTTGTAGACGATTGCCATAATTATTTAGTCCAAACAAAGTAACAATGCCAATTTTCATACCAGTCTCCCTTTAGGCTTAGTATAGTTCGAATAGTGCAAAACTCTATTTGTTCCAACTAAGGCGTTACTATAATCGGTTGGTAATCTGAATAGATCGTACAAGAACTGCCTTTCACATTTTCTTGATCACATCATAGATACGGTTTGTTAACCAGAAGCAACGAAAAAAGGCAACAATCCATTGCCTTCTATTCAGGCGGGTCGCACGTACTTTCCAGAGAACTCTTCTTGCTTCCTTACGGTTTGATGAGGCTAAGTGGAGGTGAGCCAGAATAATATTCCGTTGGAAAACATACTCCTCATAATGCTCATCAACTCTTCCAGACTTTCGGAAATCGTCAAGCTCAATCTCTGCATACTGTGCATATGATTCTTCCAATCGAGGTAGATTAACATTTGAGCGGTTGTCCGCAACCAAATTATAGACTGCTTCTATTGAATTAATATAGGCAATCGAGTATTTTTTTGCTATTCTTGCCCAAAGTTCTAGGTCTTCTCCATATCGAAGATTGTCGTAGAATCCTCCAAGTGTCTCCAGGATCATCTTGGGAACGACAACCGATGATGCTGTAACAATGGGATGTTTAAGCGCATGGCGAAAATAATTGTCAATACACCCCGTCCAATTTGCCTTGAACTCCGAATAGTGAAAAGATGGGTATGGCGCTTTGTCCCCCTCCCTAAACTCGTATGCTGTGCAAAATGCGCCTGCGTTGGGAAACTTCTTGATTAGTTCTGCAATTGATGAAAGGAAATTCGGCTTCCACTCATCATCTGCATCTAAGAATGCTATATAGGGATGTCTTGCCGCTTTGATACCGGTATTTCTTGCTGCGGATACCCCTTGATTTGTTTGTGAAACAATCATGAGCCGAAGTTCACTCTTGAACATATCTAGGGCCTTCAGACTTCCATCCGTTGATCCATCGTTTACAATGATTAACTCAAATTGTTCGTGAGATTGATTCAGAACCGAAGAAACAGCACGCACAACATGTCGCTCTTTATTGAATAGTGGAACAACTACGGTGAACCAAAGCGTTGAGACTTGCTGGCCCGGACTATACTTTGAGCATTTGCTATTCTCCATAAAACCTCACTTTTTTTGTGGTTCAATAGCTGGAATCATAAATACGGGAGCATTGCCTTGGTCATCTTCTGCGGAGTGGCATCTTGAGCCATTTGCATTGGAAAGAGCACACAATACCAACTCACGATGTGCTTCACATGCAATAAAGTTTTCCAGGACAAGTAGTTCTTTTTGCCCATATAGCGCATGCATCAGATATCGTCGTAATCTCCTTCCTGAAAGCCTGTTTAGGATGCGGAAAACTAATCCCATCAGATGTTTCCCATGAAAAGCTTGCAGATATTCAGTTAGTTTTGCGTTTGAAAACGCATTATAGTGACTGTGGATTGTCTCAACGTGTGTTATTTCCTCACTCCTACTATAAAACTCTGAAAGGATTTGTTCAGCCCTCTTATTATCCGCTCTGCGCACAACATTTCCCATTTTACATAGTGGTATATATTCTACGCTTCTCCTATTCAAGCACAAATCAACCTGCACCAAAATGCCTGTGTTCCAGTATTCGTTATCATCATAATCAAACAGGAAATTGCCCTGTCCATACACAATTGTGCTCCCCCGATATACCTCCATACTGCCGATACAATGACTATGCTGGGTGATGACTAGATCCGCGCCTTTTGCCACCATTTTTCTGCAAACTCGTTGCAAGCATGGACTAGGATAGCGATAATGCTCCTTGCCACCATGATGTAAGACGATCAAGTAGTCACATTTAGCTTTGAGTTCTACAATATGATCCAAACTCTCCAAGGGATCGAAGGGGTTTGCACCCGGTTTATCTGATGAAGCAATGGAAAACTCATGTTCTGCACATGCATAGATACCAACAGTAATACCATTCTTCCTAAGTAAAACTGGCTGTGAAGCTGTTTTCAAGTCCTTTCCTGCACCTAAGTGGGCTATTTCCACACTGTCGAGAGCTCTGATTGTTGAAGCCAGGCCCGATTGCCCGTGATCCATTATGTGATTATTTGCTAATGTAAGTACATTACACCCAAGCGCACGAATGCCCTGCGCAGCACTACAAGCTGCTTTAAGGTTTGGCCCGCTCTTAGGAATTGGATTCTCTGTTTCTATAAGAGGAACTTCTAGGTTAAAGCATACGTAATCTGCAGACTGAAACAGGGTCTCCAGTTCCTCACCTATCAATTCACGCACCCTTTTATCTGAAAACAAAAAGTGATTAGAAGGTGTTGGAACCAAGTCTCCGCCTATTACCATTCTCATTCCTTAGCCTCCGGCAATATAATCCAATCTCCAAGATGCCTATCCCATTCTTCTGGCGAAAATTCCTCCATCCCATTACCGGGGAAAAAGGTCAACTCGCCAAAGTATATCTTACCATTCGCTTCATAAAAATCAACACGTACGAAAGGAATACCCTCGGCAAGTTTTTCCGCAAATCTAATCATCTTGTCAAGATTTTCCGGAGGCAATATTTCCTTTTTTGAAGAAGCGTAATGTCTCTCAAATGGTAACTTATTCCATTTGGTATCAAAAAAGGTTATCTTTAGGCCTTCATCACTAAACCTATCCGTACCAGTAAAGATGCATTTGCACTCCCCATTGAAACACATAAATTTATAATCAGATAGTTCAAATGGATTGTCTTGGTCATGCAAATACTCTTCTGCAATAATGCGCGGCTTAATGTTCTTATAAGGCCACTCCCGCCCCCACCAGAACAAATTCTTCTTCATTTGCTGATCCAGTTTCTCCCTGACTAGCTCAAGGTTTGCCTCATTCTTATCATGACAAACATAGACACTTGCGCTGTCATGGGTGCACTTAATTACAAACTGGTTTGGTAGACTTTCCATATCCACATCCTTCGCGGATTCCCAGACACCTATCAAAGGAACAAGTTTGTCTTCACCAATCATCTCTGCTACATATGCGCGAACTGCATATTTGTCTGACATCATTGAGTACTCGTCCCTACGATTATAAACCTTAAGCCACTGAAGTTTTTCATTGAATGTTTTTGGATTCTTCCAGTCTATCCTTCTGCCAAACTTAACCACATACCACATGTTTAGGAACACCTTGTCAGGCAAACAATTTAGAACTCCAGTACTTACAAGTTTTGCAAATGCAAGACAAGCAACCTCACGAGGTCCCCCTCTGATAGCATTCCAAATTTTCTCTGCCTTTTCAGCCCTCGAATATGACAAACCACTTTCCTTGCCTATCCCATCTTCAGATTTAATATTGCGTTTTTCACTAACAACTGATGCCGAGAATGCTAATGCAATTAATATCTGAAAAATAGGTTCCCAATAGTTCACAGATCCGACTTCCAATAGGAGCATGAGCAAAAGTGTAATAATAAGTGGCAGTACGAAAATTTGTTTTCTGTTTCTTACCAAACGGACAATAGTAACCAAATACATCGAATAGTAAATTAGAGTACCAACTATACCTACCCCAACTAACAGTTCAATGTAGTTGTTGTGTGCATAGCTATTGAACCCGGATAAGTGTCCATAGCTTCCAACACCTTGCCCAAGTAGGGGCTTCTGGCGAAACAGCTTTATGCCAACTTCAATCATGTTTAGCCTAATGCGTGTACTTTCGTCTTCACCGCCCTCTCCAAACAAAGTCCTAAAAACTTCAATTACTCTTCTTCCGACTAAATCGTAAAGTGAAGGGACAAAAAGAACACAGGCAGTAAATATAACAAGAGCTCCGGCAATAAGAGCTAGCTTTCCTTTGGTGTTTTGTTGATGCCGCTCGACAAGCAGTAGAAGTAATAATCCCAAAACACCAACTACAAGCAAAAAGAGCGCTTTTCTAGAGCCTGTAAGAAGTACGATGGGAGAAAACAGCAGCACCAACACATAGTACCACTTGTTTCCTTTTACCTTTGCCAGATAGACAGCGAATATGGAGGAAATTGCCAAGTACATTCCAACAATATTGGCATTCAATCCAATCTCATTGTTGCCTATTCTAGAAGATGTCCAAGAAGATATTGGGATGTCAATTAATAACCTTACTACAAGAACACATCCGGAGAAAACAAAAAAGGAATAGATCTTCTCAAGTTTTGATCTCGTATCTGCATAAACAACAAGCAAGCTACCAACAATCGCCCATTGAAGAACAATTCGCGTCATTAACAATGAGTTTTCGCGGTCAGCAGACCAAAGGACAGAAAATGCACATATGCTTACAAATGCCAAATTCCAAAGGGAGTATGAGCGTAATCTTTTCCCATGCTTCCAGAAATAGACAAAAAACACAATGTTAAATGCAATTTCGAAATATTTCCTTGGAGAGTGCAATAACGAATACAATACTGCAATAAATGCAAACATGACGATCGAGTAGCCATCGATTCGTCTCATAAAGTGCATATCCGTGTTTCTTTTTCTGTAATCCACTTCTTAACTCCTCGTTGATTTCAGCCACTCTCTACAATGACAGGACCTTGTCAATGAAAGTCATCCATTTGCTCACTATTTGCTGTGGTGAAAACCTTTGCAAGATATCAGTAGCATTCTGTGAGAATGCTCTTGCTGTCTCTGGGTTTCTCAACAAAAACAATATGCGCTCTGCCACTTTTTTAACGTCACCTTTAGGTACAATGAACCCATCAATCCCTTCCCTGATGAGAACTCTTGCTCCACCAGGACTACAGTCTGTCGAAACTACTGGCACGCCTGCCGAAAGCGCCTCTATTACGGAATTGGGAATACCTTCGTAGTCAGATGTAAGCACACACAATTTTGAGAAACGAAGTCTGTCAACAACATCTTCGACACTACCCAGAAATACCACTCTATCACTCAAGCGCGCTTCTAATACCATCGACTCAATAGTATGTCTGTCTTCACCTTCGCCATAGAACACAAGCTTAATGCTTGGATCTTCATTTGCAACTATTCTAAAGGCACTTATCATAATGTCTTGCCTTTTTTGAACTATATCAAACCGAGCAACAAATGCAATTTCATTCTTACGCATAGAATAGTCGATAGTTTGATGCTCAGTCAACTGAACAGGATTTGGAATCACTGTTGACTTAGCTCTAATTCTCTTACCATAGAAGCTCCGTGCAGCTTCAGTTTGAAAAACTATTCCATCGGCAAAGCTATAGAAATACTTTTTAATGCGATTCATCGTGCTATCTTCGCTGAAAGGATCTCCTCTTTCCGAAATGATAACCGGAATTTGCGCAAGAAAAGCACCAATCACCGAATATAGATTAGGATTTGTTAAGAAAGAAATCACTAAATCCGGCTTCAGTTCTCTTATCTTCCTTCTTACGGGCAAAAGAGGAGAAATGAACCGGTGAAGACGATTCCTTTGAGAAAAATCCGTTGATGAACGTTTCACCTTATCGCTTAATGGGTACACCGTGTCAATGCCCATATAGGTATATATGTGAACTTCAAAACCTTTGTTAGCCAATGCATTTGCCAGGAAGCTAAAGACCCTCTCTGCACCACCAAAGTTAAGATTATGAATAATCATTAGAACTTTCATTTGCACCTAATCTTAATTTCTCCTTAACTTTCCATTCCTTTGTTCGAAAGAATTCTTCATGAGTAATGACTGCCTATAGAGTCAAATGGACTTTTTCAGCTTTACAATGATAATTCTTCTATAATGCTTTATTTCATAATATATTCTTAAAAAGGCAAGTCTAATAACACCAAAATATCCCAATACAAAGTGCTTTTTCAAAGTGCGAACAACGTCAGAGTGAACACTCTTTAGATTTGCTGAAAGACCCGATTCACCAAACCGCATTTTATCGCTTAACTTAACTAAGCCATCCTGTAAATGGTACACTCCATAGCCACTAAAGCAAATCCTTTGCCAATAGTCGCAATCCTCGTAGTGTTTCAATCCCTCATCGAAGCCTCCTATTTCTTCGAAAATTTTTCTTTTCATTACTATCGAAGGTGTAACCGGAAAACTCTTGACCTGCATCTGCAGAGGAGTAACTCTATGCAAACGTTTAATCTTTGTAAATGGAACTTGTAACTCCTCTCCCAAAACGCTACATCCTAAGAAGTCAATTTCGCTGTTGCGATCAAATTCACTCATTTGTGCTTCAATTTTTGTTGGAAGCCATGTATCATCGGAATCAAGAAATGCCACAATTGGATATCTAGAGGCTTTGAGCCCCTCATTCCTAGCTTTTGAGACCCCATGATTCTCCTGCAATAAGACGACAATCTCGGGACTCTCAGATGCTCTACTGTCAGCAAGTCTGCGCAACTCTTGAAATGTGCCATCTGTTGATCCATCATCTACTACAATAATCTCACCGATCCTCTCAACAGCGGTTTGTTCAAGCACCGACCAGATGGCCTCTATCACTTGCACCTTCCGATTATAGGTCGGCAGAATAACGCTGATTTTCAGAGGCTTTGTCATCTAAAGTTCCTCTTCTCAATGCCTATGTGCCTTGCTACTCTTACCGCAAAATCAATCATTCCAGCTGTATTCCTGTAATCCCGATATGACTTATTATTCATACGCATTAATTTCTCAAAATCAGAAACGGAAATTCCCATGTCCTCACAAAGTATCCGCATATCTTCCAGTGCTTCTTCCTCAGGATAAGGAGGTTCTGCAATAATGCGTAGAGCTTCTTCACGATCAAGCTGGCCCGTTAAAATCAAGCTGGAAAAATGCGCCTTTCGCTTATCGTATCCGAATTTTTTAATTAGCCAGTAGCCCTCATAGAACCTGGTAAAGCGACTTTCATAATGCTTGTTTTTGTAGCGTTCCCAGCCGAATTCTTTCTCTAAGGTGGTGATCACATCTTCCTTAAGATACGGAATCAGATTGAGAAATTTTACAACCTTCATCCCTTTAAAGATGGGGTAATAGATGCGGTATTTGAACATTCCACACATCGGAAGCTTTTTCAGTTTCAGTTTTCCGAATTTTCTGTGGATGTCTTTGATCTGGCGCAAGTCATTTTGATAAACCCATTCTACAGGCTCGCGAACACACTCTGTTGAATAGTTTGCTCCTGTCAAAACGTACTTAATGCGGTGCTTTTGAGCGTAGCGATACAAAGAAGCGAAAATGACATGATCTTGTACGGTGTCTTGATATGGCACTTGTGATTTGAAGTATGCAAGTTGAAGATCTCTTATTTCATCAAGTGGCACTTTATCTACGTACAGTTGGCACCCAAGCTTGTCAGCAATTTTCTGTACATTGCGATCTGCAACTTCCATATTCCATCCAGTATCAACAGCATAAAGTAGTGGTCGTAATCCCAGTTTCTCTTTAGCATAATATGCTACGTACGAGCTGTCCACGCCACCAGAAAGACCAATGATACAATCATAGGGCTCATTCCGACAATCCTTCTTGATTTTTTGCACAATTGAGTTCAGTTCTGCCATGCTTGCTTCATCAGGATGCCATGATGGAAGGATATTATCGTAATAATTGTTGCAGTGGTCACACTTTCCTTCACTGTCAAAAACAATCTGCGAATCACTTGTGTCCATTACGCAATTTGTGCAAATTTGGTACTCTCTCTTCATCACTCACTCCTCCATCAATGAAAGAAATCTTGAATCCATTTCGTCCATCAGCATTCCCTTGTTAAATGCTTTAGCAGCGTAGTCTGCAGCATTCTGTCGCATTTTGTCAATTAATCGGGAGTCATTCATCAGTGTATTAATGCTTTCAACTAAACTCTCTGCATCTCCTGGAGGACTAACAATTCCACACTCTGCTTTTTTCACCGTTATGCTTGTTTCTCCATCTGCTGCGGCAAGAATCGGCATCCCCGAAGCCATGTAAGACTGTAGTTTTGCAGGAATTGTCATTGCGAACAAGGGACTTCCGGAAAATGAAACAAAGGCTGCATCAGCACCTGCCAGAATTGAAGGAATGCGTCTTGGTGGCTGTTGCGGGATAAAGTAGAAATATGCTTCAACCTGCTTTTCGTCTATTTTCTTTTTCAAGTCTGGCAATGCTCGTCCGTCTCCAACCAGCAGGAACCTCACTAATGCACCTTCACTTCTTAGAATCTCAGCAGTTTCAGGCAAAATTTCCAGCCCCTGTGCAGTCCCGATGTTCCCAGTAAATGCGATGGTAAAAACTCCATCTTGAGGTACAAGCGAGGAAAGTTCAGTTGAGGGAGTATAGAACGATTCAGCATACTGGGGCCAATACACAACCTTTCTTGATGGAACGCCTCTGTTCTCTATCGCTTGTTTAAAACTGTTAGAAGTAACCAGGATGATATCGCATTTACGATAAACATAGTTGGTCATTTTTTCGATTTGGTTAACGATAAAGCCGTCAGATATTCCTGTAATCTCCTGAAAATTCTCAGGCCACAAATCCTGAATGTAGGCTATACAAGGAATCCTCAGGCGCTTTGCAAACCAAACAGCAGGCAGGACTTGAGTCATAGGAGAGACTTCAAACGAAAACACAAGATCGGCTTTCTGACGAGTGAATGCTTTCCAGAAGAAACCTGAAGCAACAAATGATAAATAGTTCAAGCCGAGTCGAATTTTGCTCTTCCCTCTTGAGATAATCGGCAATCTAATAATCTTGACGCCTTCATGGGTTTCTTTGCGGCGTTTGAACAAGCCAAAGCCCGGAAAAAACTTCCCTTGCGGATAATTCGGAATGCCTGTCACAACTGTGACATCATATCCTCGCTTTACCCATTCAGCACACATGTCGTTGATGCGAAACTGCTCAGGATAATAATACTGCGAAACAACCAAGAGTTTGATTTTTTCGTCGGTTTTGGGGTTTTTCATGCTGCCCCCCATTCAGTTGCTTCGATGCTCTCGTCTAATGAATAGGGCAAACAGAATTGGATCCCCAAATCTGACATTTGTTCATAAACCAGGTTGCCAAATACTTTATTGATAACTGGCAAAACACTTGAAAACAACCTGAGAAATGGGTTGAAAATCTTTGTCATGTGGATGTTTTTCCCATGGATTTTGGCGATTGCTCGAACCATTTCGCTGGTGCTTACATACTCAGTATTCTGAGGAAAGTAAATACCTGATGCTGTTTTGTCGATAAGTTGCTGAATGAATGCACATAGGTTCATAACAAAGAGCATGGACCGCTGGTTTTTCACATCAGGAAAAAACGGCAGCTTTCGCGCTGCTTTAGACAATAATGGGTAGTTACCTTTGCAGCTCGGCCCATAAATCATAGGTGGGCGAAGGATGCATACCTTGAAGCTATCATCATTCAAGGGTTGGATACCCAATTCCGCTTGCAGTTTGCTATCACCATAAGCCCCAACAGGCGCAGGGACGGTGTCCTTGGTGATGACCTTCTTTTCCCCCATCTTGGCGCTGGCGCCGTACACGATGATGCTACTCATGAAGATGAACTGGCCGACGCCTTCAGCCTTTGCTTTCTTGGCTGTTTCGATGGTCAGGTCTGTGTTGATCTTATAGTACAACTGCTTGCGCTCTTCGGTGATCTTGCCGGAATCCTGATGAGCTATCCCAGCAACATGAAACACGCTGTCATAGCTTGCAAAGCTCTTCTCACGCCAGGAGCCATCCACCATGTCGATGGTGTCGACCTGATACTCCTTTGGACATTGATCGAGGTATTTCTCGACTGAGGTGCCAATATAGCTGTTGGCACCGGTGATCAGGATGCGCTTCACTTGTTCACCGCCTGGTTATGCTGGTTATCAGCCTTGCGGTGCAGCTCCCCCGTGCCGCCTTCCACCACGCCTTCATGCTTGAAGATGGAAGCCATGGTGCCGAAGAAGCACTTGAGGTCGAACAGGAAGCTCATCTTTTCAACATATTCCCCGTCCAGCTTTGCTTTGACGGGGATTTCCAGCTCATCACGACCATTGATTTGCGCCCAGCCTGTTAGACCTGGTAGCACGTCGTTAGCTCCATATTTGTCCCGCTCGGCCACCAGGTCGTCCTGGTTCCACAGGGCGGGGCGAGGGCCGATGACGGCCATCTCGCCTTTCAGGATGTTCAAGATCTGGGGCAGTTCGTCCAAACTGGTTTTGCGCAGGATGCGGCCCACCTTAGTGATGTACTGGTCCGGGTTCTGCAGCATGTGGGTGGGAGTATCCTTAGGGGTGTCGATGCGCATGGTGCGGAACTTCATGATGGAGAAGGTCTTTTTATGGAGGCCCACCCGCTTCTGGCGGAACAGCACCGGTCCCTTGCTTTCCAGTTTAATGAGAAGGGCAATGATAATCATAAAGGGAGCAAGCACAATGGTGCCCACCCCTGATAGGATGAAGTCTATAATCCGCTTCCCGGTTGACCGGTAAAAAGAATTCATCAAGCCCTCCTGGAAACCCTTAGTGTTAAACAGAATTGTACCATAAAGTGTAAAAATAGTGAAACATCTTATCAGCCCGTATAATTGACGACCTATAAATTGCCTCGTAAAAAAATACTTGCAGCAATTATTCGATCCATAGTCCTTGGTGGATGGCACACCAAGAGTGAATTCATGAGGGACGGGTCAGACACTCCGTTAAAACAATGCTGGTATCAATCATCTCCCTTCTCCGATTCCTTCATTTGATTATGTTTTGGCTCCGTCTGCTTCACCGGTTTCTTACCAGTTTTCTCTTCCATCATGATGCGGTTCATTGCGACGGAATACGACTTTATTCGATCTTCTAACTCATTTATTCTAGATTGGTCGGCTTTTATCTGTTCATGTAGTGAACGAATGGTTTCAGCGTAGTTGCCTTCTTTGAGTACGCGGGCTCTGCTCACACTACCCGGCCTGCGGTCCACCAACCAGCGATCTTCTTCTGTTTTGCTCAAAAGGTCCTCCAGTTCATCATCATTACTCGCGACAGTGGTAATGATGGGGATGCGATTACTGAGGACATCCTCTGGTTTGACACCACTTTCAGGGAAAGTTGAATTGATAATTTCCTCTAACTTGATGTGCGCACGCACTCTTGCACTCTCAAGAACACTTGGCGAACGTTCTGGTGATAATACTGGTGATACAAAAGCTGAAATGTATTCCAGAAGCGCATGGAAAGCGGGATGGGACAGCAACTGATTGATTGCATAAGGGTTCGCATCAGCTATTGCAATGAGCGACTCATCTGTAAGGCTGAGCAGTTCCAGCACTTCGTGACTGTTGTGCGCCATCGCATCAGAGCGGCCCAGATAAAAATCAGGGGCGACCTTTGTTACTTCTACCAAGCGGGCTAATACATCGACCTTTGGTTCCCGTTTTCCACTCTCATACAATGCAAGCGAAGCACGCGAAATGCCCAGCTGATCTGCAAACTCTTCCTGAGTAAGCCCCATCTTCTCTCTCGCTTCCCTTACTCTTTCACCAAAACCGTTGAGCATTGTTTCAATCGTATGCGTTAACGTCGTCCGTTCGTCCATGTTTGCAACATTTTCCTTTCTATGTTTCATTCCTGGCCTTTATGTGGTATAGTATCACTGAGCCGATGGAATGTCAATCAGAAAGGAGGATTGGAGATGGCAATTGATGTGAGTATTTGCAGGGAATTGGGGGACTTGCTTGTTCCACTGGGGATGTATGGCAGCAAGCCATATAGCATGGAGACACTACTGTGCGCATACATTGACTTTAGAAGGTTCAAACGATGTGATCCGAATCTCTCTATTCCGGATCGTTTTCACCTCGTATATGGCAGGGATCTTTCAGCAGTGCAAGCTGAGTATGGCGCTGCATATTCCAGGTTTATCAAATATAGTCTTGAAGGTTTCATGCGCTTTGTCATTCCGGGATTCGTGCAGGATGTGTCTTCTACTTTAGCTATCCTTGAAAAGGAGCCGCTTGAAGACTATACAGACAGACTGATTGCCGCACAGACGCATCCTCTTTTGGGGAAAGCCAGTATGGTTTCCGCCTTAGGCGTTAAGCAACACGGCAATTCGTTTGGTGCAGGGAAGGATACCGTTGCAATCCAGTTAAAGGAATCGGTTAATTATATACCCCTCGCATGGAAACAAAGGAAGTTGACAAAGAAGCAAACTGAATCCCTTGCTCCTCTTTTTTCGGCGTCTGAGGAGAAACGGCTGGCCTTAGCGAAGGAATACCTCGACATTGACGATGCGCTCATCAGAAAGAAGCGAAGGGGAGTAAGGAGAGATCTCACTTCCTTACCGAAATATGTGCGGATAGCTGCACGTGAGCTAAAGCAAATGGGGGCACTTGAATCCGCGAAAATCCTCACAGTCGAACCTGACAACAACGACATTGCTTTGGAAACGACCGCCTTCTATGACGCGGTTTGCGGCTGTGTTGATGTGCATGATGAAAACACCTATATCGTCATCGTCGACCCGTCGCCATACTTCGTGTCCAAGTGGCTCGATGATGAGGAACTGAAGGACATTCAAGTCAGTTTCGTGTATAGCAACCCTGACATGCAGGAGTACCGCCTCGTCAAACTCTGGTGGCCATTTGTAAAGCCCAGCCAGTATGAAAAGAGAGAGTCAGGAAAAGAATATCGAGCGAATATTTCCGTTCTGACATACAAACAGCTTAAAAGCGGGATACCTTTGCGCAAAGACATAACCTGCCTGGCCCTCAATCAAGCCAACAAGTACTATAACAACCGCAATCTGAACGGATTGTTCTCAGAATTGGCTGCCCGCCTACACCATGCATGTAGCATCGTGCTCTTTGGTCTGCCCCCAATCTTTGTACCAACTTGTGAGTTAGTAAAGACCGTTCGTT
>ENA-UOOM01001285-UOOM01001285.1-fermentation-metagenome-genome-assembly--contig:-NODE-1285-length-24556-cov-13.005183_pt1 | contig 24556 bp, 28 predicted proteins | sample MGYA00245781_ERZ724031 | MGnify/ENA primary metagenome ERZ724031 (study PRJEB28704, sample SAMN03018317) | fermentation metagenome | biome: anthropogenic terrestrial biome; feature: soil... | reverse complement strand
ACGACCTGCGACGGCAAAAAAAAGATGTATGAATATTTGGGAGAAATTAAAGATACTTATGTAATGCAGCTGCCGCAGACAGTCAACGGTATCAACAGCATGAAATTGTGGAAAGATGAGATACTCCTCCTGAAAGAATTTCTTGAATCAAAATTCAAGGTGGAAATCACTGACGAAAAACTTGCTGCCTCTATAAAACTGCGTAATAAGATCCACACTGCGATGATGGAATTTTACAGCCTTGCAGCTTTACCATCGCCGGTCTTAACAGGCAAAGAGATCATGCTGGGATCTGATTACCTTAAGTTTTCCTTTGATTACGAAAAAACAATAAAACTTATAAGAGCTCTGACTGTGAAACTTAAAGAAAACTATGCTTCCGGAGAACGACGGATCGATCCTTCTGCGAAGCGTATCCTAATAACCGGATGTCCAATGGGGAAGTCGCTTGAAAAGGTCGTTGATGCGATAGAATCCAAGGAAGCCGGGGGAGTCGTTGTCGGATTTGAAAACTGCGGCAACCTCAAATGCTCTTCATGCCTTGTAGACGAAGATTCAGCCCCTATAGACGCTATCGCAGAAAAGTATCTCAACATTCCCTGTTCTGTAATGTCCCCCAACACAAAAAGGATCGATCTCATCAAAAAATACGCAAAGGAATACAGGGCCGACGGTGTCATCGATGTCATTCTCCAGGCATGCCACACATACGCTGTTGAAAGCCACTCCGTCCGAGAAAGCCTTAATGGATCCGGCATTCCATATATGTCGATAGAAACTGACTATTCTCAGGGCGACACAGGCCAGCTTGCTACAAGGTTTGGCGCCTTCATAGAGATGCTCTGATGTATACCGCCGGAATAGACATCGGGTCTTCAAACATAAAAGCCGCCCTCTGGGATGGATTCTCTTTTGAAGTATGGAGCCAGCCTACAGGATGGGAAATCAGCGAGACATCGGAGACTGTAATTCAAGTCCTGTTAGACAGATCTTCCCTGAAAATGGAGGATCTGCATCAAGTTGTTGCTACCGGTTACGGAAGGAAGATGTGCCGTTTTGCCGGAAGATCTGTAACTGAGATAACCTGTCACGCTGCGGGAGCCTTTCATTTGGTAAAGGGAGCGGAGACGGTGCTGGATATTGGCGGACAGGACGTTAAGGTAATAACGCTTGATCACGACGGTAAAGTTACGGATTTTTTGATGAACGACAAGTGTGCCGCCGGAACAGGACGATTTATCAGTAATATGGCAGTTCTGTTGGGCTATGACCTTAAGGATTTTTCCGATATACCTGCGGAAACTGAGATCAGTAAAATATCTAGCATGTGTACAGTTTTTGCCGAGTCAGAGGTGATAAGCCTTCTATCAAAAGGTGTACCAAAAGAAAGCATTGCCCTTGGGCTCCTTGATTCTATTGCGTCAAGAGCAGCAGGAATGGTCATTCGCATTTCAGACAGAGGACCTGTGGTACTTACAGGCGGTCCTGCACTCAACAAAAAGCTTGCCACGCTTATTTCGAAGCACCTGGGTCGGCCTGTCCTCACCTCGGAACTGGCGCAGTTCTCCGGTGCTATAGGTGCTGCACTGATAGCAGTGGAATAAAGGAAACGTTCAAGAAGGGAGGCGGTCCGATGGTCGTAAAGGGATTTTGACAGAATAAAACGAACCTTCCGCACGTTGTGCGGTTTAGCGTCGGACATCCTTCACTTATTACCCTACCTCTGAAAGGTGAATTTTCTTTATTTTCAGGGGACGGGGGCAAAGGAACTTATCTGTTAAGTATCCCATGAATAATTTGTATTACTGCGCTGTTTTTTTGTTTGACCGCAACCTGATGAAAAAATTAAGGAGTGAATGTTTTGAACAAGATAAGATTCTCACTAATGGTTCTTGCAGTATCGCTTATGATCGCCTTGCTTGCACTTCCCTCGTTGGCCCAGGAATACGTAAACATAGGAACGGGACCCACAGGCGGAACGTACTATCCTGTAGGTTCAGGTATAGCAAAAATTTGGAGCGACAACATACCGGACCTCAAGGCTACGGCACAGGCCAGCGGAGGCACCCGCAACAACATCCAGCTCATGGAAGCCGGTGACGCTGAAGTAATCTTTGCTGACGGCCTTTACTACGATGCATATAACGGCCTGGCAAGCTATAACGGACAGCCAAAGAAGTTCATGCGCGCCCTCGTTCCTCTTTACCCTGAGGCTGTGCATATCGTTGTCCTCAAAGGAAGCGGAATTAAAAGCATCCAGGACCTTAAGGGCAAAAAAGTGTCAGTCGGAGCTGTAGGCGGCAGTGTATCCCTTACAGCGGAGACCCTTTTTAAACATGCAGGGCTTGACCCGAAAAAAGATATGAAGCTGGAATATCTCGGACATGCAGAGTCTGTCAATGCTTTTATGGATAAGAACATTGATGCAGCAGTTACAGTTGGAGCCATTGGGATCGCAAGCGTTGTCGAACCGATGACGCTTGGGATAGTTGAACTTATTGACGTATCGAATGATCTTGTCGAAAAAATGATCAAGACTACGCCATATTTTGCAAAAATGACTATCCCGGCCGGAAGCTACAAGGGTCAGGAAAAAGATGTTAAAACCTTCAGCAGCCCCAATATCCTTGCAGTTCACGAAAAGGTCGGAGAAACCTCAGCTTACATGATGACCAAGACGCTGTTCCAAAACAAGAAAGACCTGGTAGTGATCAGTGCAAGGATGGCAGCCATGGATGCGGCAAAAATAAAGGACATCAAGATCCCTCTCCATCCGGGCGCTGTAAAGTACTATAAGGAAATAGGGCTTATAAAGTAATATCATAACCTTTTGATGCGCAGCCTAACTCATATCTGCTGTAAAAATTCAGGGCTTGGATGTATCCAAGCCCTATTAATTACATTATCCTTCAAGCCTGTCTGCCCACCCGCAATCCCTGGCCTTTGCTTCATAAAGAATTGATGAAAAAAAGATCTAATTTGCATTTCCAAACATAGTACGTTTCGGCTTGTGCTCCTTGACTGCAAATAAAACCACATATTCATCCTGAGAACCTGTTGTTTGACTGAACATGTTCGTGAGATTTATCATTGTAATGTTCAACAGACGGTATCATTTGGGGGAGGGAACTCAGTGCTGAAAAGTGAGCGCATAAAAGAAACATCAGCGTATGTGTTTATCGTATTAATTACTTTCATCGTTCTCCAGTCAACTGTCGTTGTTATGCATGAATTCACGCACAGCACTGCAGCATGGTTCTTTGGAGATATTACGAGTCCGCGCGACATAATCTGGGGCAATTTCTTTACTATGACAGGCTGGGATGAAGGAGTTCATTATCACAATCTGTTTCCGTCAGGAAACGACATAACCGAAGCGATAATAGGAGCCAGTCCTCTGCTTGTTCACAGTATCATTGTCGCTTTTGGACTTTGGTTCCTTAAGACGGGATGGATGAGGGGCAAAAAGTTGCTTTTTCACATTCTATACTGGTTTACAGTGGCAAATTTTATGGAACTGATAGCATATATAACGATGAGATCCTTCGCATCGGGAGGCGACACCGGACATCTCAGCCGGGGGCTGGGGCTTTCCCCGTGGTAGATCTTTATTGTGGGGAATACATTGATCATATTCGGATTATCTGTCCTCTTTAAAAATGTACTGCCTGTCAAATATGACCTGTTTGCGAAAGAAAACGTTTTGACCAGGTGGGCGATCCTCCTTATCACCTCCTTCTGCCTATTTTTATGGGGAAGCGGATTGCGCGTCGTCCTGTACATATACCCCGATCCACAGTGGATGTTCGGGCTGATCGGCTTTGCCGCGTTCATAAGTGTCCTCTTTATTTTCAAACCCACTCGATAATGATAATTAAAGATCAATGTCTCAAACTTTAAAAATCAAACGTATTGTATTGACAAATATATGATATGATAGCCAGAGGTAGAATCATATAATATTGAAACATTATAAATCGCACAATCAGCCTGTATATTTTAAGAATTAATGTAAGGTCATCGATCAACTGAGGAGGTCATTTATATGAAAGTCCCATTCTGTACGTGCGTCGACCATGAATGCCGCTGCAATCCAATAAATCATCCGCACGGCTGCACCCCGTGCATTGCAAAGTGTCTTGCTGAAAATGAAATACCTGTATGCTTTTATCGTAAAATAGAACCTAACATGGACAGGAAGCAGGATTATACCTTCAAAGGTTTTGCCAATTTTGTGACCGACCACGAAAAATAGCATTCAAAGCGATATATCGGCTTTCCACACCAAAGCCGCCGGCTGATCCCCGGCGGCTTTGGTTATTGCAATGTGAAAATATTATCCCAAGTCTAGCTTTTTACTACGAAGGAGATCTTCGCATTGACACGGTATTTTGTGATCTTGTCCCCCTCAACTATTGCCTGCATATGTTTTATGTAGACGTTTTCAATGTTGTGGACAGTCTTTGCAGCCTCGGTGACTGCCGATTGTGCCGCTGCTTCCCAGCTCTCGGAAGATTCGGCAAGAACTTCAATTACTTTTACGATAGCCATGATCATTTCTCCTTTCATGACAGAAAAACTCTTTAAGATATCTGCTTGCTGCTCTGAGGTGTGCAATAGGTTGTATATCAGATCAGTACTGCATTATCCGCGGGAGTTTGCCTGCCTGTTCGATCCAGTATCCAACCTGTTTTGGAGTGGGGATCCTTCTCACAAGTTTTTTTGCCTCGTTTACTTCCGCCATTTTAGCGGCAAGGTTGTCTGCTTTTCTCTTGGCAAGCTCCGGTACTGTATCAACTCCTGCCGCCTCAAGAAGTTCCGCATATTCCCCGCCGACTTCTTTGATGCGGAAAAGATCGGCGTGGTTTGTCCATTTCAGTATCAGTTTTTCTGTTATCCCTGTCTTCTCCGCAAGCTTGGTTCTGCCTTTTTTTGAAGAACAGCTTTCCAGCAGTTGTTCTGACGATTTGATGCCTGCCTCTTTCAACTTCTGTTCGTATGAATCTCCGATGCCTTCTATAATGTTTAGCTTCAAAAGAAACCACCTCCAAAGGAATTGTAGTTGCAATTACAATAGTTTATGTCGTTATTATATCATCTCTTTGTCATAATAAATAGGTATACTAATATTGATGACCAACATGCTGTTTTTCATGATATTCTTATTCTGTTAGATCGATCAAAAATACTGGGAGGTGAAATATATGCCGGTAATCAAAGTAGAGTGCAGTGCGATGGACATTGAAAAGAAAGAACAGCTGATAAAGTCTCTTACACAGACAGCCAGCAGCATCATGGGCATTCCTGAGGCAGCCTATGTGGTGCTGCTTAATGAGATGAGCAAGGACAACATTGGGGTAGGAGGAGAAATGCTGTCAAAAAAACAGCACTGATCTCATTCCTTCAAAATCTGCCCGTCAGTAATGATTGATATCCCGGACATCCTTATAAGGCTACGGAAGGGGCCCCACTGATTACCTAAAGAAATAATATCTCCAGTTCTGCGAGAGATAAAATATTACGCCGGGGAGCCTTCATAGGTCCCCGGCGTGATGTCAGTGCATGCTAAGATTTTACGCCAGGTTTACGAGCCTTGCTTTTACGCCGTGTACCATGTTCAGCTTCTTGTTAAGTTCTTCGGCAACGTCTTCACCGCAGGCAAGCTGAAGGATCAGTATTCCTGAAGGTGAGCAGGTGTTGTCGTTAGTCTGATCGTGGAGGCCGAGCCTTGTTCTGATAGAGCATCCGTATTCCGTCAGTATTTTTTGGACTTCTACGGCGGTTGCGTCCCTCTGTTCAATTCTTACAGCCATGATCTGGAAACAATTCATGATAGGATCCCTCCTGATGTTCATAATTTGTCTGATGCATGTCACACGTTTATAATATCAGAACTAGCAGATCAATGTCTTTGCACAGTATTTGACAGAAATGAGCAAAATTTATCAAAAAGCGTTTATACAAATTTTGCATCGGAGCTGGCAGGACAGGAACGCAAAAACGATGCATCAAATGAGGTTTATATAGATCGCAAACGACTTGACAGCGACGGCGTATTCGTTATAATGTCTCTCGTGCTTCGGCAGAGGCAGTGTGAGGCGTGCGCCTGTAGCTCAGCCGGATAGAGCAACTGCCTTCTAAGCAGTGGGCCGGGGGTTCGAGTCCCTTCAGGCGCGCCACTTATTGAAAATTTAATAGTAAAAATGGTGAGCATAGCTCAATTGGTTAGAGCACTGGACTGTGGCTCCAGAGGTTGCGGGTTCAATTCCCGTTGCTCACCCCACTTTTTTGTTATGGATCGTTAGCTCAACTGGCAGAGCACCTGACTCTTAATCAGGGGGTTACAGGTTCGATTCCTGTACGATCCACCATTTTTTGACTTACTATGCCGTTTTCCCGCAACTTTCTGCGTGGATCGTTAGCTCAACTGGCAGAGCACCTGACTCTTAATCAGGGGGTTACAGGTTCGATTCCTGTACGATCCACCATTTTGTTCATAAAAAGCATTCACTTTCTTATCACTTAGCCAGGAACTTTGTGTTATGCCATAATGGTTGAATTTCATTACTGTAAATAAAACTTATAATGTGATAACATGATTCTGATATCGGTATCTAAAGGGGGGTGATACGATGGACGGCAATCCTCAAAGTCGAACTGTTGCGTTCAAATCCGGCGTCAAAATTCGAACCGTTTGGTTAGCGTTTTTTTTGCGGAGTGCTGTCTGTTGTCTTGAGTTGTCAGCCTGACCTTGCTTTGTAAGTAAACGTTGCCTGCGGGGCAACTTTTTTATTGCATGCTTATCGCCGGATCAATTCAAATGAATGGAGATGATTCCGGTGAGAGCCTTCAGCAATAAGACTAATAAAAAAAAGAGATCTGAGAATATACAAAATACCGAAACCATGCTTCGCAAATATGCCTTTATGCAGATTGAAGAAGCGCTTGCTACCCTTGAATCCCGCATCGGTGGCCTCTCCTCGGATGAAGCGGAGGCCAGAAAAAGCTTTTATGGAGCAAATATTATTACCGCCGGACGAAAAAACACGATTTTGCACAGATTGTTTGAGGCGACAGTCAATCCTTTCAACAGTATTCTTCTCTTGATAGCAGCCATAACCTACTTTACTGACGTAGTTGCGGCTCCGCACCCCGACTACTTGACCGTTCTTATAATACTCTTCCTCGTTTTTATCTCAGGACTTGTCGTTTTCATCCAGGGAGAACGATCAAATGCGGCGGCAGAAAAACTTTCAGAAATGATCACCAACAAGGCTGATGTTTACAGGGACGACAAATTGACCGAAATCCCAATTGCTGACGTAGTCCCCGGTGATATTGTCCGACTTTCTGCGGGAGACATGCTTCCGGCGGAGCTTCGTTTCATCACTGCAAAGGACACATTTGTCGCGCAATCCACTCTGACGGGAGAATCGCATCCCATTGAGAAATTTCCCATACCACACAATGAACCTTCAGTCGACCTTATGGATCTCTCAAATATTGGCTTTATGGGAACTAACATAGTGAGCGGAAGCGCGACCGGATTGATCCTAAGCACCGGCAACAACACTTATCTGGGATCAATAGCCAAAGAAATCTCAAACATCAGGGCAAAAACAAGTTTCGAGCAAGGAGTTGGGGCTGTAAGCGCTCTTTTGCTTCGTATGATGGTCATCATCGTGCCCATCATCTTTCTTATCAACGGGCTGACAAAAAGGGACTGGGGCGATGCCCTTCTGTTTTCGATAAGCATCGCGGTAGGGTTGACTCCCGAGATGCTCCCGGTAATTATGACCTCAACTTTGGCCAAGGGAGCCGTAACTATGTCTCAGCACAAAGTTATAGTGCGAAGTCTCGGTTCCATCCAGACCTTCGGTGAGATGGATGTTCTTTGTACGGATAAAACCGGGACATTGACGGAGGATAAAATCGTTCTGGAAAAATATATCAACCTCAATGATGAAGAAGACACGAGAATACTTCGCTACGCATACCTAAACAGCGCATTCCAGACAGGATTAAAAAACATTATAGACCTCGCTATTATCAACAGGGCCACACAGAACGGGCTGGAAGGAATATTGCAAAACTACTGCAAGGTGGACGAGATCCCATTTGATTTTGTAAGACGCAGAATGAGCGTCGTCCTGACAGATAAAAACGGAAAGCATCAACTGATAACCAAGGGCGCGGCAGAAGAGATGATAGACATTTCCTCCTTCATCCATATAGAGGGCAAGGTTCTTCCTTTGATCGGTAAAACAAGACAGACAGCCATTAAACTCTATGAAAAATATAATAGAGAAGGGTTGAGAATGATTGCCGTCGCGAAAAAAAATGACGTACCCGAAAGTGGAGTATTTTCTGTAACCGACGAAAAAGATCTTGTGCTTATCGGATTTGTGGGCTTCCTCGATCCGCCCAAAGAGAGCGCCGGTGCCGCTATAAAAGCACTTCTCGACCACGGAGTAAGGACCGTCGTACTGACCGGTGACAACGAAGGCGTGGCAGTAAAAGTGTGCGGCAAAGTGGGTGTGGATGTATCTCAATTTTACACAGGCGGAGAGGTAGACCGCATGGACGAGAACGCCTTGCTTGCGGCGGTAAAAAGCTGTGACTTGTTTGCGAAACTATCCCCTTTTCAAAAGGAACGTATTGTCAGAGCTTTTCAGAATGCCGGACACACGGTTGGCTACATGGGTGACGGAATAAACGATGCTCTCGCGCTGAGGCAGGCGAACGTAGGAATCTCTGTGGACAGCGCGGTCGATATAGCTAAAGAAACTGCAGACATAATCCTGCTTGAAAAAGACCTCATGGTACTTGAGGAAGGCGTAATTGAGGGAAGACGAACATTTGGCAATATAGTTAAGTACATAAAAATGGCGGCAAGCGGTAATTTCGGAAATATTTTTTCCGTCCTGCTCGCGAGCGCTCTGCTTCCCTTCCTGCCAATGCTCCCTGTGCAATTTCTGACCCAAAACCTGCTTTGTGACTTCGCGCAAATGGGTATGCCCTTCGACAGGGTGGATGAAGAGTACATCATCAAACCTCATAAATGGGACACAAAATCTATCAAGTCGTTTATGGCATTCATGGGTCCTTTGAGCTCGATTTTTGATATTTTGTGCTTCGCTGTCATGTGGTGGGTCATAGGGGCGAAAACTTCGGAGCTGGCTCCGCTTTTTCGTAGCGGTTGGTTTGTATTCGGCACAGTTTCACAAGTTCTGGTCATCTATATGATACGAACTGCAAAGATTCCATTTCTCCAAAGCAAACCTTCCGTTACTCTTTCGGTTTCTACTATAGCGGTCACAGTGATAACTCTTTTCGTAGGCTTCACGAGGTTTGCAAACGGTATAGACATGATGCCTTTGCCACTTTCTTTCGTGCCTTGGCTGATCCTTATTTTAGCGGGATATTTTATACTGATTGAGATCACAAAAAAAATATACATAAAACGATATGGAGAGTGGTACTGAGATTGTAGTAAGAATGGCAGTTTGAAGGATGCCTGCCTTCAAAAAATCCGTTAACCCCGAAATTACAAAAATCAAACAAATAAAGGCGGTGGAAAAAGATGGAAATAAGGGAGGGTTCAAAACGTTTTTTTATTGGAGAGGATGAAAACGAACCAATCGCTGAGATAGTTTATTCTTATAAGGATAAAAACGTAATTGTAATAGAGAGCACATTCGTTGCAGAGAGCTTAAGAGGACAAAACATTGCGGCAAGACTTTTGGAAAAGGTCATATCAAAGGCGCGCTCAGACGGACTAAAAATAATACCTAAATGTTCATATGCGGAAAAAGTGATGAAAAAAGGGGACAAATACTCAGACGTGCTGTTTATAAAATAACAACACGTCTGTCACGCGATCATGAGGACAGAATCAAGGCCAACAGTACAAGGCTAACTTTCATCATTGCGCTTTGTATAAAAGCAAGGTAAAATCTACCCTGTTCTGAATGCAGGTAGAATGCGAGAGTGGCGGAATTGGCAGACGCGCGGGACTTAGGATCCCGTGTCCATGACGTAGGGGTTCAAATCCCCTCTCTCGCACCATCTCACATTTCCCTCCCCGTGTCCTCTCCCTTATAATAGAGATAATGATCCTTCGATCCGAAGCATTTCAGACCATGGGAAAGGAGCGGCCGCTATGAGCATTGAAATAAAACGAATATACGACCCGGTCGAAGCAGGTGACGGCAAACGGATCCTGGTCGACCGCCTATGGCCCAGAGGAATGACCAAGGAAAGGGCAGCCCTGTACTGCTGGATGAAAGATATTGCCCCCAGCCAGGCTCTTCGGGTTTGGTTCGGACATGATCCGGAAAAGTTTGATGAATTTACGCGAAGATACACCGAGGAAATTGATACGGACCTGACAAAACAAAAGGCAGCATCTCAGCTTCTCGAAATTGGCCGAAGTGAGCGGCTGACCCTTTTGTATGCCGCAAGGGATACTTCAATAAATCATGCCCTGATCATAATGAATTATTTGCAAAAAAAATTGGCAGACGGATCTCAAACCGGATAATGCAGCCGGACGGACGGGGCAAAGCCATGAAAAACAGGAGCGAGCGTCTCGCGTACGCCGCAGCCATCGGCCACACTTTTATAACAGGCCTCTCCTTCATGTTCTCAAAGATCGGGCTGGGGTACAGCACCCCGTGGGACCTGCTTGCATACAGGTTCACCGCATCCTTTATCGCCGTGATGATCCCCGTTGCCCTCAGATGGATCAGCTTTGACTTCACAAGGGAGAGGGTCAAAAAGATACTTCCGCTTGCCCTGTTCTATCCCTTGTCCTTCTTTGCCTTCCAGACGTTCGGCCTTCAGTATCTGACCTCTTCCGAGGCAAGTATTCTTCTCGCTTCGATGCCCGTATTCACGCTGATCCTTGCCTCTTATTTTTTAAGGGAAGAAACTTCGCTGCTTCAGAAATTATCTGTCATGCTTTCTGTTGCCGGGGTTGTCTACATCACGGCCAACAAAGGCGCAAGCCTTAATTTTACAAATATCAAAGGAGTGACGATGATACTTTTGTCGGCCCTCTCTTTTTCGGTATACAGCATACTGGTCAAAAAGCTGGCAAGGAATTTTACCATACTTGAAATGAGCTACATCATGATCGTGATAAGTTTTATCTTTTTTAATGCGATGTCTCTCGCAAGACACGTGATAAAGGGAACTGCCGGCAGCTTTTTTGCCCCCCTCAGCGAACCCGGATTCATTGTTGCCTTCGTATATCTCGGTGTCCTCTCATCGCTGGTGACTTCGCTGCTGACCAATTACGCGCTTTCAAAGATCGACGCCTCCAAAATGTGCGTATTCACTAACCTGAGCACAGTCATATCGATAATTGCCGGAGTGGTCTTCCTGAAAGAAAATATCTACTTCTATCACTTGATCGGTTCACTTATGATAATCAGTGGGGTAGTGGGAACAAACTGTTTCTGCAAGCGGGATAAAAACAGCTGTAACAGATGAAGAACAGTTTTTGCTTACAGCGGCTCTGCGGGATCGCAATATCCCGCACACCTTGAATATATCCGGCGTTTGGTGGGCGGTGTTTATTATGCTATTATTAAAAAGTTCAATTTCATTGCGGAGGACAGATCACATGAAAAAGTTTATCAGCGTGCTGATCCTGGCCGTTATTGCCGCCCTTGTTTCATGCCATGGGGCAGATGCAATGACCACGACAGAGTTTTACAGGCTCGCAAGAAAACATAAGCATATACAGCCTTTCGCAGTTACTGTCCAGAGCGCCTGTGAAACAGGACATTGGACCAGCGAACTTTGGACAAACGGATATAACGGAGCAGGACTGAAAGTCTCGAAGGAATGGCTCAGCGCGGACAAGCCTTACATATCAAAAAACAGCATTGAGAGCAATAGCGGGGTGTACGGACAGGAGACTTCCAAGTTCAGGAAGTACAAGTCCCCGGGAGAATTTTTAAGGGACTATGAAAAAAAGATCCGGGAAGACTATCCCAGATCTGCGAGGAACCGAGATAATATATGGGGTTATTTTGCAGGGCTTTATGCCGGCCGAAAGGGCAAATGGGCGACAGACCACAAATACTATGAAAAACTGACCGTAAAGGCTATCAAACTTGCACCCGAAATATACGGCACAAAGTGGAAAAACAAACTGATCAAGGATTTTAAAGTGGCAGCCAGAAGAAAGTCCCTTGAAAGCTGGCAGATCGACATCATCCGAAGTGAACTGAAAAAGGCCGATGTGCTTTAAAGAACGACTTTTCATCTGTCCCCGAAATTATTGCCAGCAAAAGCAGGTGTTGCCATGATACGCGGGATCGGAATAGACGTTTGTGATATCTCCAGGATGCGCAAGGCCGTTTCCAGGGAGGGCTTCTGCAAGCGTGTCTTCTCCTGTGAAGAGATAGCCTATGCTGAAGCTAAAGCAGACCCTGCTGTTCATTACGCCGCTGCATTTGCCGCCCGTGAAGCCTTATCCAAAGCTACAGGATGGGGGATCGCCGGACTCGGCATCGATACATGCCCGGTTCAAAGGACACCATCCGGCCCCAGGTTTGTGTTTGATCAAAAAACGCTGACAAAACTTTCAAACGAGGGAATAGACAATGTTTTCCTATCCATTTCCCATGAGTCAGGGATAGCCGTTGCTGTAGTTATACTGGAGAAAAACCGATGATGAACTATTATGACCCGGAACATATCAGGGAGGCTGACGTCCTTGCGGTGGAGAAGTATGGGGTACCGTCCCTCTCACTCATGGAAAACGCGGGGACAAACGCCGCGCGGGAAGTATTAAAAAGATACCCCGATGCACTGAGCTTCCTTATCCTTGCCGGGCCGGGAAACAACGGTGGGGACGGCTTTGTCGCCGCAAGGGCCTTTTTGAGCAAAGGACTCGGAGTCACTGTCATTTTATCGTCAGACATCGACGCATACAGAGGAGATGCAAAGATATCCCTTGACTCACTGATAAGGCTGAAAGACCAAAACTGTACGATAAAATGCTCTTGTGATCTGTCCGACAGGGAACTGAGAGAAGCTTCAGCCACCGCTGACTGCATGATCGATTCCCTTCTGGGCACAGGTTCGAAGGGGGCTCCAAGGGGAGAGGTCGAACGCCTGATAAGGCTATGCAAAAGCAACAGGGCTGTTGTGGCCTTTGACATACCCAGCGGAATTGACCCTATGACCGGAAAAATTTATGATCCATGTGTAAAAGCGGACCTGACGGTCACATTTCTTGCAGCAAAATGGGGAATGTGCTTCTCCCCGGCTTATGAGATCTGCGGAACTGTCGTAACAGCGGACATCGGGATATCTCCTGATAACGTCCTTGCTGATAAGGAGAGCATCCTGTCATTCGTCAAAGAGGACATTCGACAGTTTCTTCCTGTTGTACAACGGGACATCCATAAAGGCAAAAGGGGAGGACTGCTCATTGTCGGAGGATCTGTAAATTACAGGGGAGCGCCGCTGCTGGCCGGACTTGGTGCGTTGCGTTCCGGCGCGGGACTTGTTGTTCTTGCTCTGCCCGATTTCATGATCGACAGCGCATCGCTCTTTCTTCCGGAAGCCATATTAGCGCCACTGAAAACCAAAGGAGATGAAATACTTCCGGGGAGCGCTGCTGAAGCTGTCCTGGAATGGGAAAAGAGATGTGGGGCCTGCGTCATAGGCCCCGGCCTTGGAAGAAGCGCTTCCTCCGGATCGGTGATCGAATGGTTCTGGAAGAACTGGAACAAACCTCTGTTGGTAGACGGCGACGGCCTCTATTTTCTATCAGGTGACAATAAACCGGCTTACAGGGAAGATGCCGCACTGACTCCTCACAGCGGAGAAGCCGCCCTGTTGCTGGGGATAACGCCGGAAGAGGTCAATATGGCCAGAATGGAAGCGGCTTCCTCCATGTTACAAATTGCCGGCACTGTCCTGCTGAAGGGGATGGACACGGTGGTATGTTCCAAAGGAAAAAAAATTACAATAATCAAGGACGGTTCTCCCTCTCTTTCCGTCCCCGGTTCAGGCGATGTCCTCAGCGGTGCGGCCGGAGCTATGATGGCATCCGGCATGCCGATCCGCGACGCTTTGCTTGTTGCGGCTTCAGCACATGCAGCGGCAGGATCGCTTTTAGAAAAAAAATACGGAGTCCGGGGAACGCTTGCAAGGGAGATAGCAGATGCTCTGCCTTTCGCACTCAACTGAGACAATGCAGATAATCACGTTTTGCGAAGAGGAGACCCGCTCGCTGGGAGCATCTGTCGGCAGGCTGGCATTCCCCGGTCTGACAATACTTCTTCATGGAGGCCTTGGAATGGGCAAGACCCTTCTGACTCAGGGGATAGGCAAAGCGCTCGGATACTGCGGAATAAAAAGCCCGACATTCATTCTTATCGCAGAACACGAGGGAGATATGCCGCTGATACACGCAGACCTTTACAGGCTGGATTCACACGTAGAAGCCGATGCCCTTGATTTTGAAAATTACATAGACAGCGGATGCCTTCTGGTCGTTGAATGGGCTGAAAGGTGGCATACCCCGCCGCAGAAGGACACCCTGGACATAACTATAACCAGTGAGAACCAAAATGAAAATTCCAGAACGATAACGGTCAGGGCATTGGGAAACAGAGCCATAGAAATGTTGAGCAAACTTTCAGAAGAAGTCTCAGATACATTACGCAAAAAAGAGGGAGAATATGAAGATCCTGGGAATAGACTGCACGACTAAATTTACAAACGTGGCTATTGCTTCTGACGGGGCGGTATTATCTGAGGCAAGCCTTGAACTCGGAAGGCAGCAGTCATCACGCCTGCCGCTTATAGTAGAAAAGATGCTCTCTGACAGCTCTGTGAAGATGTCAGAACTGGAACTGATAGCAGCAGCAAACGGCCCCGGATACTACACCGGCATAAGGACCGGCATCGCATACTCGGCAGCCCTGGCAAAAGGCCTCGGAATAAAAATACTGCCTGTTTCGTCGCTTGAAACATTCGTCCATGACCTCAGAACTATGGGCATACCGCTTGCTCCGGTCGTAAAGGCAAGGCAGAACTGCATTTACTGCGCGCTGTATTTTTCTGACGGAAGAGAGCTTAAGCCCTTTGTATACCCAAAATTCTGTCCGGCTGCAGAATTTGCTGATTTTCTGATGCTCTATCCGGAGACATTACTTGTGGGCAATGACGTGGCTCTCTTCAAAGAGTTTTCGGCACTTCCAAATAATATATTGCCGAGGGCAGCTGGAAGACCGGGACAGACAGCTTTGATCGGTGAATACTACAAAGAGCTTTCAATATCCCCTGAAATGATACAGGGAGCTTATCTCCGTGAACCGGACATCGGTCCGGCTTCATATATATGAATACTATTGTCAGAATATAAAGAATTTATTCTTTTCCTTGAATAAATGTGAAATCTTTGTCATAATACCCGAGGTTATGCCAATCGATACTATTGATGGTTGACAGACAAATATGATTAGATGTGGGGAAGGAAGGTGGGTTTTTTGGCGAAGAAGTTCGACATCGATGTATTGGCCAAATGGTGCAAAGGATGTGGTCTCTGTATCGCTATATGCCCTAAGAAAGTTCTTGAACTGAGCGAACAGGTTAAGTGTGTGCCTGTCCGCCCCGACGACTGCATTGGCTGCCGCCAGTGCGAAAACGTCTGCCCTGATATGGCAATAACAATTAAGGAGCGTGACTAACGATGGCCCAGGTTGAATTCTGGCAGGGCAACAAAGCGATAGCCATGGGCGCTATTGCGGCCGGATGCAGATTCTTCGGAGGTTACCCGATAACCCCCTCGACTGAGATCATGGAAGTTATGTCAGAAGAGCTTCCAAGACTCGGCGGAAAATTTGTTCAGATGGAAGATGAGATCGGCGGGATCGCAGCAACGATAGGCGCTTCAATAGCCGGCTTGAAAGCAATGACAGGAAGTTCCGGCCCTGGGATCTCCCTTAAGCAGGAGCTTCTTGGTTATGCATATATCGCGGAAATTCCGATGGTCCTTGCTGACGTACAGCGCGGCGGCCCCTCAACAGGACTTCCCACAAAAGTTTCTCAGGCTGACGTTATGCAGGCCAAGTGGGGAACACACGGCGATCATGGAACGATAGCATATGCTCCCTCATCGATCCAGGAATGCTACGAGATCACGACCAAAGCGTTCAACATGGCCGAGCGCTTCCGTCAGCCTGTCCTTGTGATGGCTGACGAGATCATCGGACACATGCGTGAAAAGATCGTCATCCCTGAACCCGGGACTTATGAGATCGTTGACCGCAAAAAACCCGCAGTCTGCCCTGAAGAATACATACCGTACAAGGCAGACGACGATGATGTCCCCCCCATGGCAGCATTCGGTGACGGATATCGCTGGCATGTAACAGGCCTCACAAGCAATGACTGGGGATTCCCGACAAACGATGCCGACGAGATAGATAAAAAAGCAAACCGTATCATCCGCAAGGTCGACCGTTTCCGCGATGATATCGTTGAATACAAAGAAGAGAGCATGGAAGATGCAGAAGTAATGGTAGTTTCCTACGGCAGCGTTTCACGTTCCGCACTTCGTGCGATCCGCGAACTTCGTCTCCTTGGAGTCAAAGTCGGACATTTCCGCCCCATCACACTCTGGCCCTTCCCTGACAAGGAGATCGCAGAGATCTCAAAAAGGGTAAAGCACATAATAGTTCCCGAACTCAACGCAGGACAGATGGTAGGGGAAGTACAGAAAGCCGTGGCAGGAAGATGCGAAGTACATGCCAAGAACCTCATCAACGGCGAACTCTACAAACCAGACCAGATCATGTCCTTCATCAAGGAGGTGGCGTAACTATGCCCCGCGAAGATGTAAAAAAACTCCTACGTACCAAATTTATGCCACACATATGGTGCCCCGGATGCGGACATGGGATCATCATGCACGCAATACTCCGCGCCCTTGCAGACCTTAAGATCCCCCAGGATAAGATATGCATCTCTTCAGGTATCGGTTGCTCAAGCCGTATGCCCGGATATATTGATGCATGTACGCTCCATACAGCACACGGGCGTTCACTTGCCTTTGCGACAGGAGTGAAGCTTGCCAAACCTGAACTGACGATCGTTAACGTCATGGGTGACGGCGACGGTACTGCCATCGGCGGAAACCACTTCATCCACGCCTGCCGCCGCAACATAGGCATAACGGCAGTAGTAATGAACAACAATATTTATGGCATGACAGGCGGACAGGCTTCCCCCACAACACCGGAAGGCGCATTCGCAGCAACAGCTCCCTACGGTGCGATCGACCCCACATTCGACATCTGCAAACTCGCAGAAGGTGCCGGAGCAACATATGTTGCACGCGCGACAGTCGCTCAGCCCGCAATGTGCGAGCAGATACTCAAAAAGGCGATCCAGCACCAGAAGAAGGGCTTTGCTGTAGTCGAGCTCATCTCCTTCTGCCACACACAGTTCGGACGTAAGAACAAGCGCAGCCGTCCGATGGATAACATCAACTATCTTAAGGACAATTCAGTCATGAAGGCCAAGGCCGACACAATGACTGCAGAAGAACTCAAGGGCAAGATAATCATCGGCGAATTCGTCAATATCGAAGATGCCCGCGAATACACTGAGCGCTATGATGAGATCATCGCACGCGCTCAGAAAGCATAGGGGGTAACGGATCATGAGCGAACGTTTTGAAATACGCGTTGCTGGATCCGGCGGACAGGGAGTCATCCTCGCCGCAGTGATCCTTGGTGAGGCTGCTGCTCTTCACACAGAAGGCCTCAATTCAGTACAGAGCCAGGCATACGGTCCTGAAGCACGCGGCGGAGCTTCCAAATCAGAAGTCGTCTACGACCGCAGTGAGATAGACTACCCGAAGGCAGCGCATCCCAACCTTCAGGTCATCCTTACTCAGAAAGCATGCGACCAGTACAGCCATGACACAGCAAAGGGAGCAACGGTCATCCTTGATGATTTCTTTGTAACCGAGCCCCCGAAGCTTGATGCCGACGTTTACCTTCTCCCGATAGTAAGGACAGCAAGGGAAAAACTCGGGCGTGAGCTTGTTGTCAATATGGTGGCACTCGGTACAGCTGCCAAGGTCCTTGAAGTAAAGAACCTTACAAAACCTGAGGCGATCAGGACAGCCATTCTGGCCAGGGTCCCCAAGGGTACGGAAGAACTAAACTCCAAAGCCTTCCAATACGGCTATGACATGATGGCAGAGGCAATGGCCGCAAGGAAGTAAATTAAGTATCTGTTATAATTTCAGAGGGGGCGGGGAGATTTCCCCGTCCCCTTTTATATATGTATTATTTGGAGGAAAAATATGATTCAGGGAGAAATAAAAAAACTCAGGATCTCAGAGATAAACAACGAAGGAGAGGGCATAATCAGGCTCGGAGACGAGCGTTTCGTTGTCTTTGTTCCCGATGCGCTTCCTGAAGAGGAGGTTACTTGTCGTATAGTCCGGTCAAAGAAGAATTACGCGACCGCAAAAGTCATTGAGAGGCATAATTACTCACCAATAAGAATAAAACCGCTTTGTCCGGTCTACGGGAAATGCGGAGGCTGTCAGCTGCAGCATATAGATTACCCGTCACAGCTTGAATTAAAGAGAAAGACTGTATATGACGCGATCAAAAGGATCGGGGGAGTCCCTGATCCCTGCGTTGATGGATGTATACCCTCACCTTCTCAGTGGGGTTACAGAAACAAAGCATCTATACCTGTTCAGGCTGACCGCAGGGATAAGTTTCTTGCCGGCTTCTACAAAAACAGGAGCCACGATATTGTTCCGTTTACAGTATGTCCTGTCCTTCTCCCAAAGCTTGAGTCAAATGTCGTTTCACTCATAAGTGACATGAAAGATTCAGGATTTATAGGGTGGAATGAGAAAAGCCACCATCTTATGGATCTTATAAGACACCTTGTTTTCCGGACAGCGAAATTTACGGATCAGAGCCTTTGCGGAATTGTCGCGGGAAGATCCGCTGACGGAAATGAAATACGAAAGCTTGCAAATATTGCTGCAACACATTCCGATGATCTAATGGGCATGGTCTTCAACAAAAACATTTCAAAGGGCAACTTCATCTGGGGAGATGAGTTCTCAACTATCCATGGCAAGCCTGTCATGCAGGAAAGGCTTGGGAAGTACAGATTCAACTTTGAGATATCTTCCTTCTTCCAGATCAATTCTGAACAGGCTCTTGAGCTTTATAAGTACGCATCAAAGATGGCAGCAGGTGAGTTTCCCGGAAATATCCTTGAACTGTATTCAGGCGCGGGGACACTGACCGCCTTCCTCTCTGAAGGCGCGAAGCATGTGACGGCAGTGGAGGAGTGGCCTCAGGCTTCGAAATACCTGAAGATCAACGCCGAACTGAACGGCCTTGACAACATAACAGGTCATTCAGGATCAGCTGAGGATGTCGCAGAGACTCTCTCGGGTGAAAAATTTGATACAGTAGTGCTTGACCCTCCAAGGACAGGATGCGATCCCAGAGTCATAGCTTCGATCGTCAAGATATCGCCGCAAAAAATAGTATACGTATCCTGCGGCCCCGCAACACTTGCGCGAGACATAAAGAGACTGACCTCATGCGGTTACGCAATAAAAAACATACAGCCCTTTGACATGTTCCCTCAGACGGGGCACGTTGAAGCGGTAGTAACTATGACAAAATGATCTGTCAGTTAAGCGATGCGGCCTGACGAATGGGTAAATCGATGAGCTATTAAATTTCAAGTGTATTTGGGCAGTTATAAAACTTGAATAAACGACCTGAGGTTTTATTTCCTATTTAAATATTGACAAAATAAATTGGTCTGATATCGCTCAGAAAGGGGAGCTTGAAACGCTATGACAAAGATGCCGGTTATATTCGTAGGGCATGGATCACCGATGAATGCAATTGAAGACAACATCTATAGTTTATACTGATCATCGGGAATAAGGAGAAAAAATGATGGATAAAGACATGATCTTTAATAAGTTTGGGCAATATTATTTTGCTGATGATATAACCTTCTTAATGGGGATCGATATACGTTTTGCCGATCATTTGGCTATTAGGATGAAGGATCGTGTTGTCTTAGAAACATGTACGGGCGGTGGATTCAGCACAATAGCAATGGCAAAATATGCAAATCATGTCTACACAGTGGAGATCGACGGTCTGCGTATAAAAGATGCTAAAAGAAATGCAGAAATTGCCGGAGTGGAGAAAAAAATAACATTCATCAACAACGACATACTATCCAAGCAAGTTGACAAAGCAATACCTGAGATAGACGCTGCATTTCTTGATCCGGACTGGGCTGTATCAGGACCGGAGCATGAGTATCGCTTTAGAAATTCAAATACCCGTCCTCCTTCAGACATATTGTTAAATTTGATTTTTCTGAAAACAGAAAATGTTACATTGATACAGCCGCCATTCATTGATCCCGGAGAATTCAAGCATTTACCTCCACATGAATGCGAAAAGTTATATTTGAATGGACAACATGAATTGTTTTGTCTTCACTTTGGTGATTTAGCAAATATTATTGGCGATAGTGAATATAGAGTGGAATGAAATCAGCCGGAACGGGAGCAGATGGTATACGGGACTTTTTTAAAAGGGCATCTCAATAGCACCGCAAAAATAGATGTATCGCTATTTCCTTTCTTTTTTTAAAATTATTAGTTTGACTCTGTTAAATTAATGCTATAATTATTAAAATTATAACTAAAAGGGAGGTATAATATGTTGGTTATATTTATTACAGGTATTACGATCTTATTTGGGCTTTTCTTGACTTTAATGCCTAAGATAGCAAGCGCGCATTGTGACACAATGGATGGTCCTGCAGTAAAGGATGGCCGGATTGCGCTAGAAACAGGAAACATCAACTACGCCTACAAGTGGATCTTTGAGGATTTTGAAGGAGAACTTAAAGAAATCTTTGATTTAAGCCTTAAAGTTCGCAAACTTGGAGAGGATGCCCGGGAAGCAGCTGACCGCTGGTTCCTGGAAAATTTAGTCAGGATACACCGTGCAGGCGAAGGCGCATCCTACGATGGATTGAAGCCTTCCGGAACTGCTCTGGACCCTAAGGTCACAGCCGCAGATGAGAGTATTGCACTGGGCAATATGTCTCCGATCAAAGGGCTTGTAACAATGGAAGAGTATCACTTATTAGAAGAAAAGTTTAACAGGGCGATTGCGCTGAAAGACTATGACATTAATGATGTAAAAGCCGCAAGAGCATATGTTGAAGCTTATGTAACCTTCTTTAAAATGGCGGAGGGCGAAGAGCATGAACATCATACTGCCCATGGCCTTGAACACCATCATGGTCACTGACGGGCAATCATGAAACAGACAGAATAATTAGAAGATGCCTTCCCTGACGATGGGGGAGGCATCTTTTAAAGTTTGAAGAGGGGTTATTAAGATCGCTGATCCTAAAGATATTCACGGTAACGTTAAGCTTTCCATTTTTGGCGTAGGTCCTTTTTATGTTTTTCTCATTACTTTATTGGCAGCCGCTGGAATTCGTATTTCAAAGATAGGATATTTAGATGGCGGCCGTATTGATCCTCTGAGAATACCAATGTCTGTTATGGGAACTGCTTTGCTTGCTTCAGGCGTTTGGCTGTGCTTAGGGGCTCTAAAAACAGGCAGATTGATCAAACATATAAAGGAAAAGAAACTGATCACTGACGGCGTCTACGCTTGGGTCAGAAATCCTTTATATACAGGGATCACTTTTATTGTTACAGGATTTATTTTTTTTGAAAACAATCTGTTTCTCCTCACTTTAATTATTTTTTTCTGGGGTATTATGACCTTGTCAGTAAAGAGAGAAGAGAGGTCCCTTGAAAAAATATTCGGAGAAGAATATAGGTCTTACAAGCTGAAAGTAAACAGATGTATTCCTTTTTTCCCCAAAAAATAGGCCATTCTAATGATCGTTATTTAAGATTATTATTACATGTAAAAATATTATAAATTTTAGGAAGAGGGGATATTATGTCTTCACAATCAAAATTCGATCAAATGAGAGAAAATTATTTTAAGACATTAAAACAATATGTGCCCGTTGTGGCAAAAGTTCATGGCGGGCATCACCCTGAGTTCCATGACGTGTACAAAACATTTGACACAATAATTAGGAAAACCAAAGAAGCGGGGACAAAAAAACCGGAACTAAATGAAGAATTTGTACATTTGCGTGAAATCACAGATAACTACACTGTCCCGGGCGATGTCTGCGAAAGTTATGAGGCAGTATATAAAATGCTGGCGGAATTGGACGAAGCGTATACGGGAAAAGACAGCTGAGCAACCTTAACTGTAAGGAGGATATTCGTGCAGAGATTTATATTAGGCAAGAAAAATCAAATAGCAGCGATCAGTGCGATTTTGATAGTCAGTGGATTTATCAGCGAACTTGGCTTCAATGCTGAAGAAATTGCGGTCTGGTGCCTGGCTGCAGCGTCTGTCCTCGGAGCAGCTCCTATCGCTATACAGGCTTATCAGGCATTGAAAGTTAAAGTCGTCAGCATTGATGTTTTAGTTACTATCGCGGTGACCGGGGCATTTTTAATAAAAAATCTTGAAGAATCAGCCATTGTTACATTCTTATTTTTATTCGGGGCTTACCTGGAACAGCGAACATTAAATAAGACACGTTCCGCAATCAAAGAACTGACTGAAATGGCACCTGAAAGCGCTTTGAAACAAATGAAAAACGGAGAATTCGAAGAAGTAGAAGTTGAGGAAGTCGATGTAGGCGATATCCTGCTTGTTAAAACAGGTGCTAAAGTTCCTGTTGACGGTACTGTTTTAGCAGGACACGGACACATAAATGAAGCGAGCATCACCGGTGAATCTGTTCCTGTAAGCAAAAAGAAGGACGACCAGGTATATGCGGGAACGATTTTAGAAAATGGGACCATCCAGGTCATTGCTGACCGAGTAGGAGAGGATACTACTTTTGGTAAGATCATCGAACTGGTCGAAGAGGCCCAGGATTCAAAATCAGAGGCTGAACGTTTTATCGACAGATTTTCTAAACACTACACCCCGACAGTTTTAATTTTCTCAGTGATAGTGTGGCTCTTTTCACGGAATATTGAACTTGCGATAACGATATTGGTCCTTGGGTGCCCGGGAGCGTTGGTGATCGGCGTCCCTGTATCAAATGTCGCAGGGATCGGAAACGGGGCTCGGCACGGAGTTCTTCTTAAAGGCAGTGAAGTCATCCATGATTTCAGCAAAGTCGATACGATCGTTTTTGACAAAACCGGCACATTGACAATAGGAAATCCCAAAGTAGCGGACAAAGAGATCTATGCAGACAACGTTGATGAAGTATTGGGATACCTTGCCAGCGTCGAAAAAGAATCCGGCCATCCGCTTGCAAGGGCAGTCACCGAGTACATTGGAGAGACGAAATTATATGCTGTTGATAAGACTGACGTCGTAAAAGGCGGAGGAATAGTTGCTCATGTAGATGGGCACAGAGTTGCCGTCGGCAATGCTGCTTTGATGGATCAGGAAAATGTTCCTATAAATGAAAAAACCCGTACCGATATTGCCAGGTTTGAAAAAAATGGAAATTCGATTGTCCTGACATCGGTCGACGGCGAATTAAAGGTGCTCATGGGAATACGCGACCAAATCCGCCCGGGCGTAAAAGAGGTCCTTCAAAAACTTAAAAAACTGAGCGTTAAAAATTTAGTGGTCCTTTCCGGGGATAACCAGCCGACAGTTGATCTGGTGGCGCATGAACTGGCATTGACAGAGGCTCACGGACATATGTTGCCTGAAGACAAATCGGCATACATCAGAGAACTTCAGGCGAAAGGCCAAATTGTCGCATTCGTCGGAGACGGAGTAAATGACAGCCCTTCACTGGCTTTGGCCCAGATCGGGATCGCCATGGGCAGCGGCACAGACGTTGCTATCGAAACTTCAGATGTAGTCCTGATGAATTCTGATTTAAGCCGCCTTCCCCATGCTCTGGGCCTGACAAAAGCGACCGCAACCAATATGCGCCAAAATATCATTATCGCCGTAGGAGTAGTATTGTTCCTGTTGGGAAGCGTATTCTTCAGCGATTGGATGAACATGTCGATAGGGATGTTCGTACACGAAGGAAGTATCCTGGTCGTTATCCTTAACGGAATGAGACTTCTTCGGTATCGGCTGGGACAATAAGAATCAGGATACTTAACTACCTCGATCGTCCCTGGGCAGAAAATAAACACACATCTTAAGGAGGAAGAAATATGCAGAAAGCGACGATACAACTTGAAACATTGGTATGCCCGTCATGCTCCCAGAAAATTGAGGGCGCGCTCAAAGCCTTGGAGGGGATCGAGAAAGAAAGCGTCAGCGTATCTTTTAACGCAAGCAAGGTAAAATTAAACTTCGATCCGGAAAAACTGACGATCGAAAAGATCAATAATGCCATTACAGCGCTGGGATATGATGTCATCAAGTCACAGGTCAAGGACAAATAGCAAAGAGCTATCACCGAA
>ENA-UOOM01001282-UOOM01001282.1-fermentation-metagenome-genome-assembly--contig:-NODE-1282-length-24689-cov-18.903304_pt1 | contig 24689 bp, 26 predicted proteins | sample MGYA00245781_ERZ724031 | MGnify/ENA primary metagenome ERZ724031 (study PRJEB28704, sample SAMN03018317) | fermentation metagenome | biome: anthropogenic terrestrial biome; feature: soil... | reverse complement strand
TTGGAAATCGGCGCGAGCGAGGGAATGGTTAGCCCCAACTGTAATTTTATTACTATCAGTTAGTTGGGTTGCAATATTTGGCAAGTAACTCTTTTTCAATTTTTTTTGCTTTAGGTGTCTTTGCGAGAAAGCGAAAGAATTTTTCGAGAATTGAAAAAATGCCAACGGAATATCCTTCCCCCATATTCATGGTGATGCCCATATGCATAAGACCTTTAGGAAGACCATTCTTAGCGGCTTTACCATCGTTTGCTAATCCACATCCGATTCTTAAGACATTTTCGAAGCCTTCGCTGGCAGGCGTAAGTTCGCAAGTAAATTGAACAGTCTCTCCTGAAGTATTAAAAAAACGGTGCACTGTCCCTGTTGGAGCAGTTGCCGTGTCGTTTGGTTTTAGAATTTTAGTTTCTTTTCCCACCCGGACATTTAATTGTCCTTCAATAATTTTAAAACTTTCAGAAAAGCGTTTATGATAATGCAGTGGATTTCCTCCTTTTGGACCTAGGTGAACTTCCATTAAAGTCTTCTTTCCGCCGGATTGTTTTGAAGTTTCAAGAAAAATTATTTTCTCACCAATAATTGGATTTACTATTGTTTCCATCGCCGAAATTTTTAATAATGTTACAACTAATACACAAATATACACTACTTTTCCACTTTTTGTATATTAAATCACAAAAAAGGTGCGAATTTAATTCGCACCTTTTTACCAATCTTTTCAGTTAAAAATCACTTAAACACCAACACCCGTTCCTCAATCGGAATTTTCGGTTTTTCTGCCGGTTTATCGTTGGCAATACCAAACGGCATTTGAGCAATTAATCGCCAGCTTTCGGGAATGTTCCATTCTTCCTGCACGGCTTTATCGATCAGCGGATTGTAATGTTGCAGCGATGCGCCAAATCCTTCGTTTTCCAACGCCAGCCAAATAAGAATTTGTACAATGGCTGTGGAATGCTCGCTCCATTGCGCGAATTTGTCGCTGTACGAAGGCATTTTATCCTGCAATCCTTTTACTACCGACATATCTTCGAAATAGAGCACGGTTCCGTATCCGGCAAGGAACGAGGTGTTCACTTTCTCTTCAGTTTTCCTCCACGCTTCTTCCGATTTGCTTTTCTTTTTTAACTCCGTTTTGGCAATTTCCCACAATTTACGGTGATTATCGCCCAGTAACAGCACGGCGCGAGCCGATTGTGAATTGTAAGGCGATGGTGCGTGATGCAGCACGTGTTCGATAATTTTTCGGATTTCTTCGTCGGATATGGGTGATTTATCCGTCAATTCATAAAAACTTCTTCTGTTTTTGATGGATTCTTTTAAACTTATATTCTTCATTTTTTATACTAATTTCCTTTCAAAGCCGATATAACAAATATGATATGAAAATGTTTTTAATATAGATATTATTTATGAATCGAATGGAACTCAAAAAAGTTTTCAACATAGTGTTGATAAAAAAATTATAACAAAGTCATCAAAAATTGGGTTGTATTAAATTTACGGGATAACTTTGAAATCTTTTGAATAAAATTAAATGGAGAAACAGAAACGACAAAGAAACACAAAAATCATTGAAAAAACTGTAATTGTACCCGAAATCGGAAAATTACCACCACAAGCCCCCGAACTGGAAGAGGCCGTTTTAGGAGCATTGATGCTCGAAAAGGACGCATATTCCGTGGTGAGCGATATATTAAAATCCGAAAGTTTTTATAATCCTATACACAAAATAATTTTCGGAGCCATCCAAGGATTAGCTGTTCAGCAAAAACCGGTGGATGTGCTTACCGTTGTGGAAGAATTAAAACGTCGCGGTGAACTTCAATCGGCCGGTGGAGCGGTTTATATTGCCGAGCTATCGGAGAAAGTGGCATCGGCAGCGCATATCGAATACCATTCACGCATTATAGCTCAAAAATTTTTAGCCCGCGAACTTATCACTTTCTCTTCTGATGTAACACAGCAGGCTTTCGACGAAACCATCGATGTGGACGATCTGATGCAGGAAACCGAAGGACGTCTTTTCGAAATTTCGCAACGGAATGTGAAAAAGGACGTTATTCAGATCAATCCCGTCATAAAGGAAGCCATGAAGATCATTCAGCTAGCGGCCAATCGGAAAGACGGGATGAGTGGTATCCCCAGCGGATTTAATCAACTGGATAAACTGACCATGGGCTGGCAAAACTCCGATCTTATCATTATCGCCGCCCGTCCCGCAATGGGAAAAACGGCTTTTGTGCTTTCTATGGCAAAAAATATGGCGATCAATTACGAACATCCGGTTGGGTTTTTCTCGCTTGAAATGTCTAACGTGCAGTTGGTAAACAGACTGATCGTAAATGTTTGCCAGATAAAAGGTGAAAGTATAAAAAGTGGCCGGTTAACGCAGGACGAGTGGGACAGGCTGGATATAAAAATCAAGGAACTTTACGATGCACCTATATTTATAGATGATACGCCCAGTTTATCGGTGTTTGAATTACGGACTAAAGCCCGCCGATTGGTGCGTGAGCACAACGTGAAAGCTTTGGTAATAGACTATCTGCAGCTGATGAATGCCAGCGGAATGAGTTTTGGCAGCCGTGAACAGGAAGTAAGTATGATATCACGATCGTTAAAAGGCCTGGCTAAAGAACTGAATATTCCCATAATTGCACTTTCGCAGTTGAATCGTGGGTTAGAAAGCCGTCAGGGTAATGAAGGTAAGCGGCCACAACTTGCAGACTTGCGTGAATCGGGAGCTATTGAGCAGGATGCCGACATAGTTTGTTTTATTCATAGACCTGAATATTATCGAATCACAGAAGATGAAAACGGAAACTCACTCATTGGAATGGCCGAGATAATTGTGGCAAAACATCGTAACGGTCCCACTGGAATAGCAACCATGCGTTTCGATAACGAATATGCCAGATTTGAAAATGCTGATGAACATAATGTAGGCAGAAAAGCCTATATAGAACGATCTTCGCGGATGAATGCAAGACAAATAGCTAAAAATGCAGAAACAGTTCCCGAAATGAACTCAGCAGATTTTATGACCGAAAACGGGAAAGAAGAGTTGCCGTTTTGATGAAAGAAATTAGAAATTAGAAATTAGAAATTAGAAGGGATGAAACATATCGGAAAGTATATTTTAAGCATTCTTTTGTTTTCAGCAATGCTTTTCACTTCTTGTGGCGGAGTAAATTCTGATGCAAAAAAAGCAGCGTCACTTACCAACAAATCCATTGAAAAAACCAACGAGCTAAAGTTGGTTGAAGCAGAAAAATTATACAAAAGATCGCAGGAAATTATTAAAAAATACGAATCACATCGCAAATCGGAAAAGTTCAACAAACTCTACCAGCAATACCGTGACGAAGGAAAAATCAGCCGTCAAGAACAGAAAGACCAATAAAGTTGTTATTACTTTAATTAACAAAAGCGAAGTTACATAACTCATAATAATTTGTAATTTTGTGCTTTAAAAGTTTTTATTGTAAAATTTAAAAAATACGGAATGCATAGATCATTGGTGATGAGAAAAATATCGTTATTATTTCTCTTTGTTACAATCTTCATAGCGGTTAGTGCTGCTCAAACACAAGCCTACGAGACAATCAATACAAACGGGCAAACTTACTACAAATACACGGTTAAGCAGGGCGAAGGGCTTTGGGCTATTTCGCGGGCATTCAAAGTTTCGGTAAACGATATTCTTAAAAGCAATCCGGGTTCTGAGGCTGGTTTAAAAAACGGTCAGTTATTGCTGATACCGGTTCCCGCCGGTGCAAGTGCACCAAGCACTCAGGCAGCACAACCTACCACGCCTGTAACTCAGCCACAAGTTAATGCTCCCGTAACTACAACAGTATCACAACTTCCTCTTGACCAAAACCATACTTTCCGTCACACAATAACAAGAGGCGAAACGTTGTTTGGAATTGCGCAGATGTACAATACAAGTGTTGACGAAATTGTCCGTTACAACTCCGGTTTGACCGAAAATATAGCAGAAGGACAGATTATTGTCGTGCCGCAGCAGAGATCACTTTCGTCCACCCGTGAGAATTACCGCTACCATACCATACTTCCGAAGGAAACGTTGTATTCAGTTTCCCGGACGTATTCTTTAAAGCCCGAAGATTTGATTGCTGCTAATACCGGTTTATCGGTGGAAACTTTTCAGATAGGAAAAACCATCAGGGTACCTTTCTTCCAGTCGCAAGCCGATTTCGTTCCCTATGAGGAACAAATTCAAAATGTAACGCATCAGGTGAAAAGTGGAGAAACGCTATACTCTATTTCACAGGCTTACGATGTTTCTGTAGAAGCAATTCAAAAATCGAATCCAATGCTTGCATCGGGTTTGAAAACCAATATGGAGTTAATTATCCCCGTGAAAGTTACCAGTTTGGAGGATAATCTTCGTGCGAGGGAAATAGATGCTAATCGTCTGCTATCACAAAGTAGTGAAACACAACGGACTAATGTGATTAGAGTAGGGCTTTTGTTGCCGTTTCTGGATAAAACAGACAATCAGCATTATCGGGTACAGGAGTATTACGAAGGTTTTATGCTTGCCGTGAATAAAATGAAGGCTGACGGCGCCAATATCGAAGTGTATATTTTCGAAATAGGAAGCAGAGCCAAGCTGGAAAGTTTGCTGGGAACCATGGAAATGGAATCATTACATCTTTTGATCGGCGGAATGACAGACGAGCAAATCAAAATTATGTCCGATTTTTCTAAAAAGCACAATATAAAGTATATTATTCCTTATTCTTCAAAAAATAGCGAGGTTCAGAATAATAACAATGTATTTCAGGTAAATTCTCCCCAGTCATATTTATATTCCAAGGCATCTGGGGTATTTATGGAAACATTTAAAAACACGAATGTAGTAATCGTAAATGTTCCCGGACGTTCAGATAAAGCAGAGTTTATTTCAACGCTAAAAGCCGATTTAAAAAGAAGAAATGTTCGTTTTAATGAAATCTCTCTCTCTTCAAATTTTTCAACAGATGTTTTATCTTTGCTTCAAAGTAGTGGCGAGAATGTTCTGGTTCCATCCACGGGAGATTCGGGTTCGCTGCGCGAAATTACAGATGCTCTCGCCAAAGTTCATCAGGCACGTCAAGGAATCACAACACGATTATTTGGTTATCCGGAGTGGCAGACCTATAACGCAGCAATAAAGAAATCGCTTCACCAATACGGAACGTATTTCTATGCAGCTTTCTATGTGGACGATCGGGATATTGAAACGCGTCAATTCGTTGAGACTTTTAAGTCGTGGTATGGCCGCGATCTTATCAATACTTATCCAAAATACGGTCTGTTTGGATACGATACAGGTTTGTTTTTTCTGAATGCCGTTTATCGTTTTGGAATTAATTTCGAACAACGAATTAACCGTTTACCATCGAATTCTCTTCAGTTTGCATTCAATTTCGAAAGAGTCAATAACTGGGGTGGCTTCATCAACAGTGGGTTATATCTGATTCATTACGATGTGAATGGCGCCGTATATAAACTCAATAAAAGCCGATAAATGAAGCGATTGCTGCCGGTAATCTTGTTATTCTTACTTTTTTCTATGCAGATTTCTGCTCAAAAAAAGGATTTTGAGAGAGAATTGTATGTTGGGGTGGGAGGTGGAGCTCATATGACGTCTGTTGATTTTCTACCCTCAGTTTTACAAAAATCGCATTTGGGTATTCACGGTGGAATATCTGCTAAATACATTTCTGAAAATCACCTGGGATTGCTTCTCGAATTGAATTACGCTCAACGAGGATGGACAGAAGATTTTCCTGCCGAAAGCGGGTTTGCTTACACTAAAACACTCAATTACCTTGAAATTCCTTTTATGACCCACGTTTATTTTGGGAAGAAATTCAGGTTTATTATCAATGCAGGTCCACAGATCGGTATCTTATTAGGAAGTTCCGACAATATGAACGAGGCATTAGCTGCCGATATCGCTGCCAAAAAACAACAAGATCCCGAAGCTCCGATAGGAATGCAATACAGTTTAGAACCCGGAACTTTTGATTATGGTATAGTTGGTGGTATTGGTATGGAATTTAAAACCGGAATGGGAAACATGGCGCTGGAGGGAAGGTACTATTTTGGCTTGGGTGATGTTTTCGAAAACAGAAAAACAAAGGAAAACTTCTTTTTTAACCGCTCTGCCCATCGCATCATAGAAGCGAAGCTTTCTTATTTCTTTGAAGTCAAGTAAAGTAGCTGTCATTCCGGTAAATCTCATCTTTCACCGATAAATATTATCAATGTCATTATTCAATTACAAAAAATTATGCTACTTTTGAACATTATTATATGAATACATGTTCATATGTTGATTTAATAGTAAGCAATGGAATTTACAATGCTCGAAATAAAGGAACAAAAGATAGATAAAACGCAGTTCGAGGAAGCAGCATATATACTGAAAGCTTTGGCAAATGAGATCAGATTAAGCGTAATAACGTTGTTATCGAACGAAAAGGAAAAATCTGTATCGGAATTGATGGAGATTATAGATTGTGAGCAATCCTTGCTTTCGTATCACCTGACCGATATGCGTGCCAAAGGAATTTTAAACTGTCGCAGGAGCGGAAAAAACTGTTTTTATTCCATAAAAAACGACAAAGTTATCCAAATGTTGAGTTGTATTGTAGATTGTAATTGACAAGAATAGGAATGAAAGAGTTTTTCATAAAACATTGGTTGAAATTTGCAGGAATTATAGCAGGAGCTATTGGCGGATATTTATATTACTTTTTTGTAGGTTGTGGTACCGGTAGTTGTCCTATAACTTCCAATCCGTGGCGAATGACAATATATGGTGCTGTTTTGGGGTTGCTGATCTTTGATATTTTTAAAGCAGAACATTCCAAAAAGGCGAACAAGACAACGATTGAAAAATAACTAATAACAAAAATAAAATTTAAGATGAGAAATAAATTTATTATCGCTGCATTTGCGGCATCATTTATGTTCGTTGCGTGTAACAACAAAACAAATAATGCCAACAATAGTGGCGAATCGCAAACATCGGTTCAGGCCGATTTAACTAAACAGGAAACTAATTCAAATAATACAACAAATATGACAACTAAGACAATTCATTTAACTAAAGCCGATTTTTTGGCAAAAGTTGCAAACTACGAAAAAAATCCCCAGACATGGGAATACCTGGGTGACAAACCCGCTATTATCGATTTCTACGCCGATTGGTGCGGCCCATGTAAAATGGTAGCTCCCATACTGGAACAACTGGCTGCAGAATACGAAGGACAGATATATATTTATAAAGTAGACACAGAAGCAGAACAGGAACTGGCGGCCGATTTCGGAATCCGCAGCATACCCACTTTGCTTTTTGTACCGATGAACGAAGCTCCGCAAATGGCACAGGGAGCATTACCTAAAGATGCCTTTAAACAGGCAATCAACGAAGTTTTACTTAAAAATTAATGAGTGAGGTTATGGACAATATGTTTTTCGAAAGTAAAAGCAAATATGCCTTCGACGAAACAGTTGAAAAACTCAACGATATTATTGTCGAAGCAGGATGGCGTGTCACGCACACGCACGACTTGAAAGAAACGATGAGAAAGAACGGTTTTGAGGTTCTTCCCGTAAAGGTAATAGAACTTTGCAACCCGAAATACGCATATCGTATGCTCTCTGCCGATGAGCTAAGAATATACGCAAACATGATGCCTTGCCGTATCTCGGTACACGAGAAAGCAGATGGAAAAACCTATGTTTCACGCATGAATTCCGCTATGTTTGCTTCGCAAATAGGTGGAGTAGTGGAAGATGTCATGAGCGGTGCATATCACGATGCCGAAGGCTTTGTGGCTAAAATTGCAGAATAAAACTGGAAATTTATTTTTGTTTTAATAACTTGTTATGAATGAAAAACGGGTGCACTCGTGATGAGTGAGCCCGTTTTGCTTTTATTAACCGTGTGCGGATGGTTATTATTTGTAATATTTATCAATTTCCGCCGAATTCTTTATAGGAATAATTGTAAAACCGTAGGTTATCGGTGTTGCAGAGGGTTTAATTTGATACTGCTCCAAAGGCAATTTTCCCCAACTGTTGTTACCGCCAACGCCTTGCATTCGATAATCAATAAATAGATCAACCACATCCGATGGTTTATAGTCATTAATGTGTTTTTTGCGAGGTGCATCACCTACGGCAGCATCGTTATTGATGGCAAGTCCGTTTGAAATTGTTTCAAGCAAATAGTTAGATGCATTAAACTCAAAAGTCTTGTCGGCAGCGAAAAGCAATCCGCCTCCTGATTTTTGGGTAAGCGCCAGCCAATTTACATCAACATGATGAGCATTTTCCTGTGGCAGAACAAATTTTGTAACCATTTCTGCAACGGGTGTTTTATATCTATCCACGAATGCAGATGTTTTCCGGTCATCATAGTTATCCCATGGGCCGCGGCCATAATATTCAGCGGTAACTAAATTCTCGGGAAGTTGCATCCGCATTCCGATTCTTGGGATCAACGGGAGTTCACAACCGGAAGCATCAACCTTATTCTCAACACGAATTGAACCGTCATTATTGAAAGTGTAAGTTATTTCACTTGTTGTTTTGGTCTGCGGATAGTTGTAACGATAACTGATGCTTGTTTTATCACCTTTATTTATTTTAAAATCTTCGGCTTTGAGTTCCTGATAACTTGCTTCTTCCCATGCTGAAAGCCTTTGAGGTAAACGTGCACCATATTCATTATCGATGGGTGCGCGCCAGAAAAACGGGCGAAATCCAAAACCATCTTTTACATATTCCGTTCCTCTCACAACATAAGAAGTCATCAAACCTGATGTTTTATTGAAAACTGCTTTGAAGCTGCTTCCGCTAACGATTACATTATTACCCTCTTCATTCACGTTGGCTGTTTTGGAAGAGGCGAGTTGCAGTTGTGGAAAATCGTTCACTATAAACTGGTCACGAGCCACGATCCATCCGGCAGGAATTAATCGGGTATCTGTTTTTTGTTTTAGCTCAATATTGACTGTGTATTGTTTCGATCCCTTTATCACTTCTGCCAAACCGGGAATGATAACATTTTTTGTTTCCTGTGGAGCAACATTCACATTAATGATCCCGTTTCTGATTGTCTTACCGTTGCTTTTCACAGTGTAGGAAATTGTGTACTGACTCAAATCAATAAAGAAATTTTCGTTGAAGATATCAACGCTTCCTTTTGCTTCATCCAGGTTCTTAAACCAAACATTTTGGTAAACTTTTCGCATCTCTTCGGAATGCGGTTTTACTGTTCTGTCGGGAAAAATAATTCCATTGATGCAGAAGTCTCCGGAACTGGGCGTTCCGTTTGGTCCAAAATCGGCACCGAAAGCCCAGAATTTTTCTCCTTGTTCGTTGGTTTTGGCAATTCCCTGATCCACCCAATCCCAGATACATCCACCTTGTAACAACGGATATTCACGGATGATATCCCAATATTCGGTAAAGTTTCCGAGGCTGTTTCCCATTGCGTGAGCGTATTCACAAAGAATGAGCGGTCTGTCGGAACGGCTGTTCTGAGCGTATTTTTCAATTTCAGACGGATCGCTGTACATGGGACATATGATATCGGTATTCCATTCCAAACCGCCTTGTTCGTATTGAACCGGGCGCGATGAGTCTCGGTCCTTTATCCAACGGTACGTTTCATAAAAATTATATCCGTTTCCGGCTTCGTTTCCCAGTGACCATGTAACAACGGAAGCATGGTTTTTAAATGTTTCAACCATGTTTTCTGTACGGTTCAGGTGACTTTCCAGGAATAACGGATTATTGGCAAGTGTGCCACCCACTTGACGATTGTAACCCATACCGTGGCTTTCAATGTTTGCTTCACTAATTACATAGATTCCGTATTCATCGGCAAGTTTGTAGAAAAGTTCAGGTTGTGGGTAGTGGCTCGTTCTGGCGGTATTCACATTATACTTACGGAAAAGTTCAAAATCCTTTCGCATCAATTCTTCCGATACATAATGTCCGGTGTACTGATCGTGCTCGTGAATATTGACGCCTTTCACCAAAACGGGTTGTCCATTAATTAAGAACTGCTTATTCTTTATTTCGGCAGTGCGGAAACCGATCTTCATAGCTGTTGCTTCCAGCGTTTTTCCACTGTTATCTTTCAATTCTATCGACAAAGTATAAAGGTTAGGTTCTTCGGCAGACCATTTTTTTACGTTGACGATCTCTTTGTCAAACCGGATAATTGAATTGCCTCCGGCAATATTTCCCGATTTAGTTTCTGTGTTAATCGGGTTGCCTTTGTCGTCTTTTAATTCATAAGTCACTGAAAAGTTCCCATTGTTTCCGATGGAACTTTTTACTGAAACATCAAGACCAAATTTTCCGTTTTTATAATTCTCATCGAGAGGTGTGTGCACAAAAAAGTCATCAATATGAACCTTTGGACGCGCGTAAACATAAACATCGCGTTCCAATCCCGATAAACGCCAGAAATCCTGACATTCTAAGTAAGAAGCATCCGAAAAACGATGGATCTGTATCGCCAGAACATTTTTACCTGAAGTTGCAAGTTTTGTGATATCGAATCGGGCAGGCAACTTACTATCTTTTGTCATTCCCAAAAACTCACCGTTCAGATAAAAATAGGCTGCGCCTTTTGTTCCATCAGAACTCAGAATAATTTCTTTACCGATCCACGACTGTGGAATATCAAATTCCTTACGATATGTTCCAACCGGATTAAAATCGCGCGGAACCAACGGAGGATTAGGTCTGTCCCAGTATGGCGGGTGACCGGGTGATGTAAACTCATAGGAAGTGTTTACGTAGATGGGTACTCCAAAGCCCTGGACTTCCCAGTTTCCGGGAACTTTAATATCTTTCCAATCTCCGGCATTGAAATTCAACTTGTAAAAATCATCTTTAGGACGATCGTTAAAATTATCCACATAATTGAATTTCCATGTACCGTTAAGCAGCAGAAAATCACTGCCTTTGGCAGAATTATTTGCGTTAACAGCTTCCTTTACACTTGCGTATGAAAAGAAACTGGCTCTCGGCTTTTCCTTGTTCAAATACAAGAGTTTTGGATTTGTAATCTCTTCGTAGCGATTTTCCTGTTGTTGAGCCTGTAAGATGCCCATACTAACAATTAGAATAAATGCAAATAGAATTAACTTTTTCATGTTTTTGAGTAATATATGATTATGGAATTAGGTATATGCAAAGATAAAGTAATTTCTAAAGATAAAGTAGAAAAATAACACTTTATTTTTAGAAAGTTTCAAATAATTGGTTGGGTTACACGTTCAACCAACGGGTTATAGCCGAGAAAATATTCTCTTTTTCTTTTACCGGCTTTTCTTCTACTTGTAAAGGAGCAAAAACCTTTAATCCTTTGTGATAAATCTTTACTTCAATATCTTTTCCGGTTTTAACCGGTTCTCCGTCAACGTGTAATATTCCTGCTTCCTTTCTTTTAATTGTCAGACTGCTTGAAAGCAATGAAATCATTTTACTGTTTTTATCAATATTCTTAGTGAACAGCTGTAATGTGGTCTGTGGAATTTCGTTGGGGTTGAGTGGTTTCAATATGGAGACGTTCATTTTTCCGTCTTCCATATCGGCTCCGGGTGCTATATACACTTCGTTTCCGTATTGCGAAGCATTGGCACAGGTGAGAAGGAAAGCGCGTTCGCTGAGTGTACCTTCGTCGTGCGTAATTTCGTATTCTTCTGAACGGAATTCGATAACACCTTCTACAATATTACGCACATAACCCAATGGCCCGCGCTTTTTCTCTTCGGCAAACTTGTCGCTGATAAAAGCATCAAAACCGACCCCGCAAGTACAGAAAAAGATATGTTCATTGGCAGAACCGTAATCAATAGTGCGGATATTGCCGTCTAATATGGTTTTTATTGCTTTTTCCGAATCCATCGATATATGCAGGTCGCGTGCCAATCCGTTACCTGATCCAAACGGTATGATCCCTAAAATTGTATCGGTATTCACCAAAGCCTTTGCTACTTCGTTTACCGTGCCGTCACCTCCGACAGTAAGTACATAAGCAAATTTTTCTTTAACAGCCTCTTTGGCAATTTCCGTGGCGTGTCCCGGATATCCTGTGATACGGATAATAATATCGAATTTGGTTTGATCGAATGCGGATGCTACCTCTTCAGGGATATACTTCTTCGATTCCGTTCCCGATACAGGATTGATTATCACGCAAACTTTGGTTTTTTCCATGTTACGCAGTTTTGTACAAAAATAAGATAAAAAACTGTCTTACTTCCATTTTAACAATCATTTATTTGCCCTTTCGGGCTTTGTTGAGTACTTTTGCACCTTACAAAAAATGAAATGACAAAGCCCGACAGTTTAATTTTTGATATGGATGGAACCCTTTGGGACAACGTGGATTCTTACACCATTGTCTGGAACAAAGGATTGGAAATGAAAGGTTATGACTCACGCGTTACGCGTGAAGATTTGCTCGGTTTGATGGGAAAAGAAGCACGTGTGATGCTTGATACCATTCTTCCCGGAGGCTCAAAAGAAGCACAAGATGAACTGTTTGATGAAGTTATTCACCAGTATCAGTTGTTGGTTCCGAATATGAAACCGCATATTTACGAAGGTGTTTACGAAGGACTGGAAAGGTTATCGAAAAAATATCTGCTTTTCCTCCTCAGTAATTGCGAAGAAGGAGGTTTGGTGAATTTTATGAAACATACCGGCACAACACATTTGTTTACCGATTATATGGAGCACGGTCAGAACCTGAAACCCAAATCGTTCAATATGAAATTGCTGAAAGAGCGAAATAACCTTCAAAATCCGGTTTATATCGGTGATACCGATTCCGACAGCAAAGCTTCAGCCGATGCCGGTGTACCGTTTGTCTTTATGACTTACGGTTTCGGAAATACTGACAATTATGCCCTAAAATTCGATACCTTTTCCGCTCTTGTCGATTATTATATGAATTTGGTTTGAGCTTCAAAGTCTAAGAGTCTATTGTCTTGGTTCTTTTGTATTAAATAATATGCAAAGCAGTTTTATTCTTATCGTCATAGCCGCCTACTTTTTGTTACTAATGTTCATTTCGTACCTTACCGGCCGAAAGAATACGGGTAACGATACCTTTTTTCGAGCCAATAAATCGTCGAAGTGGTATATTGTTGCATTTGCGATGATCGGTACGTCTATTTCGGGCGTAACGTTTGTTTCCGTTCCGGGAATGGTGCGTAACCTCGATATGACGTACATGCAAATGGTGCTGGGTTTCTTTTTCGGATACCTGGTGATTGCTTACGTGCTTTTGCCGCTGTATTACAAGCTGAACCTGACGACGATTTACGGTTATCTTGATCAGCGATACGGCAAAAATTCATATAAAACCGGGGCATGGTTTTTCCTGCTTTCCAAAATTGTGGGAGCCGCTGCACGCCTTTATCTGGTGGCTTTCATCCTCCAATCGCTGGTTTTTGATGCATGGGGCGTTCCGTTTGTAGTAACGGTTATCGCGATAATTCTTATTATCTGGCTGTACAGTCACAAAAGTGGAATAAAAACCATTATCTGGACAGATTGGGTGCAAACCCTGCTTTTCCTGACTGCCTTGGTGCTGATCATCTGGCAGGTGATGATGCGTCTCGATTTCAGTTGGGGCGATACTTTCAGAGCAATAAGCGAAAGTCCGCATTCGCGGATTTTCGTGTTCGATGATTGGGCAAGCACGCAAAACTTCTTCAAGCAGTTTTTCAGCGGGATGTTTATCACGATCGTGATGACGGGATTAGATCAGGATCAGATGCAGAAGAACCTGACGATAAAGAACCTGAAAGATGCACAGAAGAACGTGGTGTCTTACGGTTTTGCTTTTGCGCCGATAAACTTCCTGTTCCTTTCGCTGGGTGTATTGCTTCTTATTTTTGCACAGCAAAACGGAATTGCATTGCCCGAAGTGTCCGACAATATTTTACCGATGATTGCCAGTACTCAACTGGGACAAATCGTGCTGGGTATTTTTATCGTGGGAATTGTGGCGGCTGCTTTTTCGAGTGCCGATTCGGCATTGACAGCGCTTACCACATCGTTTTGTGTGGATATTCTGGAAATGAAAAAGACCGATAATCCCGATACCGAACGCAAAAACGTGGCAACTCGCCGCCGGGTGCACCTGGTTATCAGTGCCATTTTTGTTCTTATCATTCTGCTTATCGAAGCCATTGGTTCCGACAGTATTCTCACCGCTATTTACAAACTGGCGTCGTACACTTACGGGCCGCTGCTCGGCTTGTATTTCTGCGGATTGTACACCAAAGTGAAACCTTTTGATAAATGGGTGCCTTACGTTGCCATTGCTGCCCCGATTATCTGTTTCGTACTTGAAATTGTGATGAAACAGGTTTTCGGATATCAGGTAGGGTACGAATTATTGCTTATTAACGCCGCATTCACGGGAATTGGACTTTGGATGCTGAGTCTGCGAGAGGGCGATAAGGCAGCTTTGCGATAGGGCGATGTGGTAAATCTATTCCCGAATGACAAACTTTAAACGTTAAACATCAATATGCTTATAAAATCTGCCGAATTTATTATCAGTAATACCGATTACCGGAAATGTCCGCAGGACGGGAAGCTGGAATATGCTTTTATCGGACGTTCCAACGTGGGGAAATCGTCGCTCATCAATATGCTGACCAACCGGAAAGGATTGGCCATGACGTCGTCCACACCGGGGAAAACAATGCTAATCAATCATTTCTTGATCAACGATGAGTGGTATCTGGTGGATTTGCCCGGATACGGTTACGCCCGTCGCGGAAAGGAGAATCGAGAGCGATTGCAGAAAATAATCGAAGATTACGTGTTGGAGCGAGAAGCGCTGACATCGCTATTCGTGCTGGTGGACAGCCGCCACGAACCACAGAAAATTGATCTTGAATTTATGGAATGGCTGGGCGAGAACGGCGTTCCGTTCAGTATCGTTTTCACCAAAGGCGACAAGCAAGGGCCCGTGAAATTGCAACAGAACGTGGAGGCGTACAAGCAAAAACTACTGGAAACCTGGGAAGAACTTCCGCCCGTTTTCGTTACGTCCTCCGAAAAGAAATCGGGTAGGGAGGAGCTGCTGGATTATATTGAGCAAATTAATAAAACGTTGTAGTAGTTACTGCCTCGCTCGCGCCGATTTTTCCCCTGCTGGCGCGCTTTTATAAAGCGTGTCTTTCGCTCGCGCCGATTTGCAATCGGTGCGTTGCGCAGCAATAAAGTTACCTCGACAAGTTACAAACACTTATTCAATTAGTATAACATCCAACATTCCTTTTCCACCAGCGTAATCATAAGCGCTGCTGTACATATAATCTTCTGCCCGAAAAACAATACCTTCTTCCACAGGATTCTGATGAATGTATTGAAGTTTTTGTTCAATAACGCCATTGCTCCATAACTCTATCGGCTTATTGTCTTTTTGCCAGAAACGAATACCTTCCAATGTGATAAATTGTCTCAAAAGCATTTCTTTTCTGCTTTCCTGAATATTTTCTTTAATGGCTTGCATCAATGCTTTGCTTGTAAACTTCTTAAAATCGCGGAGAATATCCTGCAATAAAAAACCTTCCTGCGCGCGAACAATTAAATGAAGATGATTGGTCATAATACACCACGCAAATATCTCCAACCCTTTGTTTTGCTGACAATATTTCAAATTGTCTATGAGAATGTTTTTGTATTCGTTGCGGGTGAAAACATCTGTCCATTCTTCCACTGTAAGAGTGATAAAATAGACACCGTCGGGATTATGAAATTTATATCTTCGGCTCATTTTTATATTTTATCTGTGGCAAACATGCCCCTCTGGCGCACTTTTACAAAGTGTGCCCGCCTGCCGCGGGCAGGTCTGCCGAATGGCAATTATTTGCTTCGCAACACACCGATTGTAAATCGGCGCGAGCGAGAGTTTTTAATTTTGTAATTAGTTATTTCAAAAAATTTTCAAATCTTCTAAGAGCATTTATAAATGCGCTATGACTTCTTTTACCGAATTCAGATTCACTACCAACAGGGCCATACTTATCTACATAGAAGTTGATATTTTCCGCCAATATTTTTACAGTAATGTTTTTTCTATCACAAATCTTTTTTATCCTTTGTACATAATCGTAAACGGTAGACGGATTTCCAGACGGAGTAAACTCACTATAACCTTGTTCAATTAAATATCTTTTAAAATTTTCTATCATAAATCACTTATATTGATTTTTCTATTTATAAACAACATTAAAATAATTTCAATAAAACCCTCGCTGGCGCGCTTTTGTAAAGCGTGTCTGCCGATAGGCAATTATTTGCTTCGCAACACACCGATTACCGCTCGAACTTGTTCGCTCGTTTTGACGAGAAATTGGCGTGAGCGAAACAAAATTAATCATTAAATTTCAATAAAATCTTTGCCAAAGTTTCAAACTTTGGCAAAGGTTATCACAAATTACACCACCGGTTCATCGTCCGTGATTATCGCCGGTTCTTTGCCCTGGCGAACGGAGAGGCGGGCGGCTTTCATAATCTCATTGAGGTCGGAATAGAGGTCTTGCCAGCCTTCCACGCCGCGCATGGCGGTAACGAAACTGAGGTAGTTGCGCAGGGCTTTCTCCAGTTTGCGACGACCGATGCTGGCGCTATCGGTTTGGCGAAGGTCCGATTTTGCATCCAGCCGTTTCCCGGCCACGTTGTCGTACGCCGTTTTTGCCGCTCTCAGCGCTTCGGCTTCGGGAACGATACCCAGTGCCACGATGTGCGCCGTGAGTTCGGGTTTTACCAGTTCGGCCAGCAAGTTTTCCACCGATGCGCTTAAATCGCCTTTCTTTTGGCGATACAATTTTCCGGCTCTTTTAAAAACCGATTGCAATGCAACGGCAGCTTTTCCTTTGTCGGTATCGGGAAATTCGGCGTGCCCATCCACCATTTTCTTCAACCGTTTGTAGTTCTTCTGCACCAGTTCCATGGCTGCATTTTCTTCTTTGCTCATGCCCGTGGTAGCTGCTTTGAGCACCAGGGGCGAATAGGCGTTCATTTCACTCTCAACATTTACAAACAATACGTTCGTTTTGGCGGCTTCCTGAGCATTTTGCCGGGTCGCATATACCACGTTTCTGCCGATGGTATCGAGGCCTTTTGTCGAATAGATACTAAGATTTGTTTTCATACTTTTCTCATTTGTTTTAATGGGTTAGACATGATGAAATTCAATAGCTATTGGGCTTATTTGGAAGTCGGGGCGCTTTGGTTCACGTGTACAAAACGCTTCCTGAAACTCTGTTTTCTCTATTTTGTGCGTATGAAATGCTTCCCGCGGGTGCGGATTAGCTTCTTCACTTGTGAAAAGTGCTTTCCGCGGGTGAGGTTTGTGTTTTCTACTTGTCGGAATGGCTTCCCGTAGTAGCGGATTTGCTTTTACACTCGTACGAAAGGCTTCCCGTAACTCCGATTTGTATGTTGTACTTGTCTGAAAGCGTTCCCGTTGTGCAGGTTTCTGTTTTTCACTTGTCGGAAAGTGTTCCCGCAACCCTGGTTTGTATTTCTCACTCGTCGGAAAGGCTTTCCGTTGCAGCGATTTTGCTTTTGTACATGTACTTGGGCTAAATGTTAAAAAAGGAAACGTTAAAAACGCGTTTTCCCGGTTTGATATAACAGAAGAACCCGCTTCATACGATATGTAGACGCGCATTGTCATGAAAATGTGTTGTATTAACAGCCCCAAAGATACAATTTTATTTATATTAAATAAAGATTAACAATAATTTATTTGAGAATGATTATGAAAATATGACTATTTTCTCGCCGACGGGCTTTTTTGCCGAATATCGGACACAGTGTGAAGTGTGGCCGTTTGCCGTGGGCAAGGTCTGCCGACAGGTAATTTATTTGCTACGCAACACACCGATTTTAAATCGGCGCGAGCAGGGGAAAATATTTTGCGGCTATTGTTAACTGAATTCTCACAGAATATATTCAACCCCGCCTTTTGCAAATACCGTGTTAGCGGTAGTTATTCTTGCAGTCTTCAGTCGGTTTGTCAATGTTTTCAGCCATTAGTTTGAATAGTGTTGTAATTTGAAGTTGACTGGAACATAATTTCAAGTTCTTGTTCTGTTTTAATGATATATTTGTTGTTTAGAGAATATGACATTGCTATTCACTTATGATATGAAATTTGTCTGTATTTTCAATTCTCTCAAATTCAGTCCCATATGGGAAGTCTAAATATGGAATTATTGCGCTGTCATAATTTGCGATTGTGTTCACATTATAGATCATGGTATTGTTTGGGTCGTCAATATATTCTTGGTCTTCTGTCCCTGAAAAAAAACGCCAACCGCTATCCATTATTTCGTCTGGTTTTTCACGATACATATAGCCAACTTTCATTCCCTCAACGGTTATTTTGTCAGTCGCAAAACAACCGCCCATTTGCGGAACTAAGTCAACAAATTCGTCTGCTTTTATTTTAAAATTTTTCTCTGTCATTGTTCGGTTTGTTATAATTACCGCTAACGTACAAATATACGTACTTTTTCTCCTCGCTGGATCGCTTTTACAAAGCGTGCCCGCCTGCCGCGGGCAGGTCTGCCGATAGGCAATTATTTGCTTCACAACACACCGATTATCACTCAAACTTGTTCGCTCGTTTTGACGAGAAATCGGCGCGAGCAGGAGGTTTGTGCTGAACATTATAAATATACTAAATTTCCTTTATCGTATTATCCGCGAGTTTAGTGTCTTGTGATAGTAAAGCCGATGCTTTTGCTTCTTCGGTTATTCTTTTTATAAATTCGCTTTTTGCTTCTGTATAGGCTTCTCTGTCAAACTTGTATTTTTCTGCCAATGAGATTTTCAATGTTTCGTATGCCGTTGCAACACGTTTGTTTTGTCTTAAATAGTCACGAAAAAATATCCTGTCCCACAACGGATGCGTCTTATCGCTCATGTGTATGTGAAACAAATTGCCCTTGAAACCTTCAGGCGAGTAACCCTTTACAAAATGCATGTACGGCACTTTTTCGTCAGTCCGCCAAATAAAAATATAGTCAATGGCTGCCATTTTCTTGATTACGTTTCCTTTAGGTTATCGGTCAGCGGCGGGATTTCGACTAAAATATCAATAGTTGGTTTTGCGGAAAGCCCTTCAACAGCCGTACTTCCGAAGTGTTCAATCTTCAAGGCGATATCATTGCCCAACGTATCCTGAATTAATGTACTCTCCGACTTAAAAATTTCAACCCAGTTTTCGTCGTAGGGTACAATTTGAATGGGAAATAATTTTCCCAATTCCTCAGACGATAAGTCTTCCAACTTTTTTTTGTGAATCATGTTTATGTCTATGGTTATGGTTTATGACGAACCGATCATTTCTCTAAACAATTCTCAACACCACATTTCCCGTTTTCTGACCGGTTTCCACGTATTTGTATGCTTCAACAATTTGATCCAACGTGTAATATCGATCAATAACGGGTTTAAATTCTGCCGATTCTACCAGTTTCTTCAAGAAATTCACATCTTCTTTTGTGATGGCAGGAATGGGGAACAATACATTCTTGCCTTTCGAAAACGATGTTGATATCGCTAGAAATATGTTTTCCGAATTTTTCCCCAACTCCGTTGAAATATAAATTCCGTTTTCGGTAAGCAGCGGTTTACATTGCCGGAAAGAACTTTTGCCTACGGCATCGAAAATGAAGTGGAATCTTGTCCGTGTCTGCGTGAAATCCTGCGTTTGATAATCGATAACAACATTGGCCCCAAGCGATTTCACCAGCTCCATATTTTTAGTATTGCCTACCGCAGTTACGTTTGCCCCGAAATGCCTGAGCAGTTGCACGGCAGCAGAACCAATAGCTCCGGTAGCACCGTAAACAAGCGCGTTCCGACCTTTCTGTATTTTCGCTGCGCGGATGTTGTTGAGTGCATAATGAGCGCCTTCAGCAATGGGAGCAGCTTCGTAGAAGTTCATGTTTTCGGGCAACGTTGCGATGGCCGCGTTTTCGTTGATGGTTAAATATTCAGCATGTCCGCCAAAGTTATTGTCGTCAAAACCAAACACTTTATCTCCTATGTTGAAAGAGGTTACGTTCGAACCAATTTCTTCTATCACTCCGGCAAACTCACATCCCAGCGTTTGATGCCTGGGACGAAAAAGTCCCGAAAACAAGCGTGAAACAAAATATTCAGCACTGCGAAATCCGCAATCGGTACGGTTAACGGTGGAAGCGTGAACTTTGATCAGTACTTCGTCATCTTTAGGCACAGGTGTTGGAATATCTTTTACTTTCACTACTTCGGGAGGCCCATATCGGGTGTGAATGGCTGCTTTCATAATTTATTGTTTTGGGCGTTGAGCATTGTGTTAGATACATTAGTGATTAGTAGCTCACTTCTTCGATTTCATAGCTTTCACTTTCCTAATATTCGCGTCATCCACGAATTTTTTATATTCCTCTGTTTCCATGCCGTACAATGCGATTTTTCCTTCACCGTTGCTGTGAACCCCGAAACCGTAGGTTTTTGTTAATGGTGATGCACGAAAACACGGTTGTCCTTTCGAGAAAAATTGCTCGCGGGCTTGTTTGTATTCAGCTTCCGGTACGTCGTTTCTATCGGCAAACACCTGAAAGAAAACATCATCGGAACTGTATTTGTACGGACTTCCGGCAATCAGTTCATATTGCATTTCTGCAACAGTTTTGTTATCGCCTTTCGATGGTGGTTTTGTTCCTTGCATTACTTTCGTGTCTTCAGCCACTTCGATAAACGTGTCGAAATAGTTGGTGGAATGTTGTTTCATTTTACTTGTTTTTTGTTTCTTCAAATCCGTTTTCGGTAAGAACTTCCAACTTTGTTGTATTGGCTTTCACTTCTTCGGGAGTAAACCACGCATCGCGCAGTTCCTTCTTCGAAAACAATTGCAGTTGATCGCCGTTGTGTGGAGAGTCTTTTTGCGTTGCATTACCGTAGCTCAGCAAGACTTTGGCTTTTACATCGTCGCCAAACTCAATAACACCCACCCACGAATCGCCACTGCCAACATACATTTGCTTTTCCTCATTGCTGTCGTAAGAACTAGCTATCCTGAATGCACCCAATGAATCGAATGCGCCGTTGGCGGGAAGGTCTTTTCCGTTGGCTAATCGTAACCGGTAAAAATCACCCCACGGAACCTCTAACGTACCAAATTTAGTTTTCATTTCGTCAACTGTTGCTTCCAGCAATTGTACTGCTTTTGCAGGATCGGCTATGCCGTCGGGAGTTGTGTTTGGTTTTTCAATACTCCATTTTTCGACGTAATTCGATTGATTTCCGATGTTAAATTTTGACGCCCACAGATAAAACAACAAGGTTCCTTTGCTGTCTGTGTTGGCTTCGTGATCCCATTTTTCGAGAACAGATTTAGCTTCTTTCGCTTTTTGTGAACCTGAATTATCGATTGCCGTAAAAAGATCGTCCAGGATTCGATCGGCAAATTCCAACCGGGTGGAGAGTTTATAGTCTACCAACTCATCAAAGGTGATGGAACTGTCTTCCAGCATCATTCTGGCAGCACGCTGCGGACGGAACAACATTACCTGCGGCGCCATATACGGCGGATAGTCCTTCGGATTCAAAGCCACGGGAATAGTGCTTGTCCACGGCGGATCGTTTGCGTTTTGCAGCCAACCCGTTTCGGGGTTTTTAAGTTTGGGAAGATCTTCGTAAGGGTGAACTTCCGACCAGATATTATCCGATTTATCGCCGGGAACGACGGTACTCCAGTATGCCCAGTCGCCTTGATTTCTTTTCGGAACCAAGCCGTTGAACAAGTAAAAGATATTCCCCGTTTTGTCGGCATAAATTACGTTCCAGAATGCGATCTGAGCCATTTTCAACGCCGATTCAAATTCTTCGAAATTAGTACTGTTGGCCATCCGCCACCATTGTAGCAGCATGTTCGGTTTATCCAGTCCTACGGTTCGCAATGCCAATACTTTGTTGTCTTTTTTGCTGACAACAGGACCGTGAATGGTTTTCAAAACCGTAATTTCTGTCGGTGCAAGCGTGCCGTCATCTTGTTTAACCTGAATGGTTTTGGTTGTTGCGTCAAAATCGTTTCGCTTTCCGTCCAGTAAATAACCACCGTCTTTCAGTTCTACTTCGTAAACGTCGGAGTTGTCGATGGTGTTGTTCGTGTGCGTCCATCCCAGATTCTTGTTGAAACCGATGGAGATGCCCGGTAATCCGACAAGTGTTGAGCCGTACATATCGTAGCCGTTCAGTGTCAGGTGAGATTCAAAAAACAGAAATTCATTTGACCAGGGCAGGTGCGGATTTTGTACCAGCATGGCGTTTCCCGAAGCCGACCGGCTTGGCCCCACGGCGTAAGCGTTGGAACCCATGGAGCCCCATCGCTGCGATAATCCTAAATCGCCTCCGGCGATGAATCGGGTGAAAACGACGAACATGCTGTGCATATTCACGTCTTTGGTAGTAACCGGCAAAACGACTTCGTTTTCTCTGTCGATAGCTTCGGGATGCGCTTTAGCATAAGAGTTCAATCCATCCACAAACGATTTGAAGATAGTTTTTACTTGTGGATCTTGTTGTGCTTCCCACATTTCGGCCAGTTCTTCGAAACCGAGTGTGTGGATAAGTATATCGTTTTGCAATCTTTCTTTGCCCCAGTATTCGGCGCCTTTTCCGCGCGAACTGCCGTAAAGCTTGAGGATAAGATTTGCATGATTGTGCATTTGCGCCCAGCCCTGCGCGTAAAACAGTTCTTCGACACTGTTTGCCGATATGTGCGGAACTCCCCACGTATCCCACGCAATTTGGGTGGATTTGTTGTTTTCTTGCGAGCACGAAGTACCGATAAACAACAAAAAGATAGACAGTATAAGTAAAGCGCGCATAGTGAATAATTTAAAATGTTTTATTTTTTAAGAATTTGTTGAAGGCCAAATGGATAGATGTATAGGGACCGGCAGTTCATAGTTTAATACATAATGTGCTGTGATTAGGAATAAATCATTGTCAAAGTTTTAAACTTTGACAATGATATTATGAATGCGTACTTTCCTGTTTATAACGTTTTTAGATGGTAAAAGTTCTTGAAGGAAAATAAAAAAACAAGAACTCACTTAATCGTGAATCCTTGCTTTAAAAGTTGTTCTGTCAACCATCCTGTTTTATTCCCATTCGGGAAATTGAGTAATATTCTTATCCAGCTTGGCTATAGCTTTCATATCCGCTCTGCTGAGTTTGAAATCGAATATATTCAGGTTTTCTTTCATGTGCGCCACTTGCGATGACCGGGGAATGGTTACGATCCCCCTTTGATAATGCCACCTTAAACTCACCTGTGCAGTACTTTTATTGTATTTTTTCCCGATGGCAGCCAACGTTGGATTAGTGAAAAGTTCGTTACGTCCTTGTGCAAAGGGAGACCATGCCTCCATTTGAATTCCATGCTTTTTGATGACTTTGTACATTTCCGGTTGTTGGAAGTACGCATGTGTTTCAATTTGATTTACTGCCGGCTTTATCTTGTTGTTCCTTATCAGATCGTTCAATTGTTCGGCAGAAAAGTTACTTACACCAATTGCCTTGATTTTTCCTTCTCTGTAGAGATCTTCCATCGCTTTCCAGGAGCCCTGTACATCACCACGCGGACGATGGATCAGGTATAGATCGAGATAATCGAGCCCTAATTTATTCAGGGATGTTTCAAATGCTTTCTTCGCTCTTTCATAACCCGAATCTTCCACCCAAACTTTTGAAGTGACGAATAGTTCTTTTCTATCGATCCCGCTAAGTCGGATGCCTGCACCTACGGCTTCTTCGTTACCGTAAACGGTTGCTGTATCGAGTAGCCGGAATCCGAGTGAAATGGCATCGGCGATGCATTTTTCGCCTGTTGGGCCGTTGATGGAGAGTGTTCCCGAACCTACGATGGGCATTTTTACACCGTTATTCAACGTAACGTGTGGGACAATGGCTTTTCCTGTTTTTGACGGTATCGCCAATAACTTTGATGTGCTTAAACTCAACACTGCTGCAGAGGCAGCCAATCTTGCGCTCTGTTCTAAAAACTCACGACGGTTTATTACGGCTTTTTGATTGTTCTGATCCATGTTTTTAAAGTTACAGAGATTAAATAATAAATTTGGAAATAGAGTTCCCAAATTTAATAAATGTTTTCGAATAATTACATGGTTTACCCGACCACAATTTTATCAATTTCTTCCATTAGTCGTCGAACTTCCGGTGACACAAAAGTGCTTATATCTTCTTTCGGTTCTTCTGATGAATAAATTTCTCGAATTATCTCACCCAATCCTGTCAATTTCCAAAATGTTTCTGTATCCTTTGGATAAGGAAAGTTGGGAGAATGGAGTTTTGAAGATTCTTCGTTCCTCTTTTGATACAACTGTGAATGAAGCACTGCATAGAGATAATCCGACAAATCGGCGGATGTGAAAATTTGTTTGAAATCGTCTCTTATTTCATCGCTGTTGTTGGCAAAGCAAAGATTTCCGGTTACTTTTTCAGGAACGAAATCCAGATCCAGTTTGGTTTCCAATCCGGAAATAAATTCTGAATCAGAGGCCAGTTTATCGACTGTTTTT